>Ga0209075_1002260_pt1 | contig 17154 bp, 17 predicted proteins | sample Stecom2011_FD_187523 | JGI IMG/M metagenome (GOLD analysis project Ga0209075, IMG submission 187523) | Agricultural soil microbial communities from Utah to study Nitrogen management - Steer compost 2011 (SPAdes) (version 2) | ecosystem: Environmental > Terrestrial > Soil > Agricultural land...
CAAAAGATTTGGGAGTTATGCCAGCCTTCAATACAATTGCTGAAATTAAAGGAACTGAAAAACCAGAGGAGTATATTGTTCTTTCTGCACATTTCGATTCTTGGGACGGAGGTACAGGAGCTACTGACAACGGTACAGGAACTATCGTAATGATGGAGGTTATGCGAATTTTAAAGAAAATGTATCCGAACCCTAAACGAACCATTATTGCAGGACATTGGGGAAGTGAGGAGCAAGGATTGAATGGGTCTAGAGCCTATGTAGAAGATAATCCGAAAATTGCAGAAAATCTTCAAGTTTTATTTAATCAAGACAATGGAACAGGAAGAATAGCAAGAATTAACGGTTCTGGATTTCTACATTCTTACGATTATATTTCACGATGGTTAAGCGCTGTGCCAGATACTATTTCAAAACATGTTGAAACTACTTTCCCAGGATGGCCATCAAGTGGTGGATCTGATAATGCTAGCTTTGTGGCTGTTGGCGCTCCAGCGTTTTTCCTTAGCTCTTTAAGCTGGAATTATTGGAACTATACTTGGCATACAAACCGCGATACGTATGACAAAATTGTTTTTGACGATGTTCAAAGCAATGTGATACTTACAGCAATTATGACATATATGGCTTCTGAAGATCCTGAAACTGCATCTCGCGAGAAAATGAATCTTCCAATAAATGAAAAAACAGGAGAGCCTCACCAATGGCCTTCTCCAAGATCTCCACAAAGAAAAGGAGGCCTGTAAATTAGAAGAAAAACTGTTGAAATAAGAAAATCCCAAACTTCAAAATAACTACCGAAGTTTGGGATTTTCTATTCTAAATGAATTTAGCAGAGAGTTATTTAATATTGAATTTTTCTTTAATCTCTTCTACTTTATCTGTTTTTTCCCAAGTAAACAGATCAACTGTTATTTCCTTTTTTCCGTTATAAGGACTTTCAAACGTTTTTGTTATAGTTTTTGGAGTTCTTCCCATATGTCCATAGGCTGCTGTTTCTGAGTAAATAGGATTTCGAAGCCCAAGATTTTTTTCAATTGCGGCTGGGCTTAAATCAAAAATGGAAGAAACTTTATTTGCTATTTCACCATCGGTTAAGTCTACTTTTGAAGTATTGTAAGTGTTTACAAGAATCGATGTAGGCTCTTTAATACCAATTGCATAGCTAACTTGAACCAAAACTTCATCGGCTACACCTGCAGCAACAAGGTTTTTGGCTATGTGTCGACATGCATAGGCCGCACTTCTATCAACTTTACTTGGGTCTTTCCCGCTAAAAGCGCCACCGCCGTGTGCACCTTTCCCACCGTAAGTGTCTACAATAATTTTTCTTCCAGTTAATCCTGTGTCGCCATGTGGCCCACCTATCACAAATTTTCCTGTTGGATTTATATGATATTTTATATCGTCGTTGAAAAGTTTCTGAACATACTCAGGAAGTTGTTTTTTAACACGAGGAATAAGGATTTCCTTTATGTCTTTATTGATTTTTTCAAGCATTTTTGACTCCTCATCAAATTCATCGTGCTGGGTTGAAACAACAATCGCTACAATTTTTTGAGGTACGTTGTCATCGCTATACTCAATGGTTACCTGGCTTTTTGAATCTGGACGAAGGTATTTGATCTGATCGTTTTCCCTGCGTAATTCAGCAAGCTCAATCATTAGCCTGTGAGAAATATCTAATGCCAATGGCATATAGTTTTCGGTTTCATTGCTAGCATAACCAAACATCATTCCTTGGTCACCAGCACCTTGATCTTCTTTATTCTTTTTATCGACACCTTGGTTGATATCAGGAGATTGTTCGTGTATTAAAGAAATAACACCACACGAATCTCCACTAAATTGATACGCGCCTTTTGTGTAACCAATTTTATTAATTACATCACGAGCGATAGTTTGAACATCGAGGTAAGTATTGCTTTTTACTTCGCCAGCAAGAACAACCTGTCCAGTGGTCACTAAGGTTTCACAAGCAACTTTACTCTCAGGGTCGAAAGCTAAAAAATTATCTAATAGCGCATCACTAATCTGATCCGCAACTTTGTCTGGATGTCCTTCAGAAACACTTTCAGAAGTAAATAAATAGGCCATAAGCTGTGTTTATAATTTTTAAAAAAATTGAAACGATATAAAGAAAATAACATAAGACTTATACTCCCCTTAAATGGAAAGTATAGAGGTCTAATGTCTTAGACTCTTAACTCGTTTTATTTAGATAATGATTTGACTAACCAGCCGAAGGAATACGAATACTGCCTTTAGCATTTTTTTATGAGGTTGCAATCAGTCAAATCTTTCCTCTTAATTTGATATGCAAAAATATAGAAATTAAATGAATGGGAGATTTTTTTATGAAATTTTATAGTTTTTTGATTGATGTGCCACATATCAATAAGTAGCTAGTAGTTTGCTATTGCTGATTGAGTCCCCAATCATACGATGTGTAAGAAATTTTAGCTGAAGGGCGAATCCTAACTTCTGAATACTGATTGATGAAACCGATTACGTCGACTTTACCATTGACTTTAAAGTCTCTTCTGTACCATTTAAAAATAGAAGAAATTTTTATGAAATCTGCAGCAATATTGTTTTCAGAACTGTTGATGAACTCTTTTGTAACACGTTCAAGCTGCTTATTCAATTTGGTGGCAGTATAGGCTTCAGATATTAATTTAGGACAAGAAAAAGAAGCGCAGTTTAAAGCAAAATGCACCCGAGGCTCATCCATTTTTCTAAGAATTCTATGTTCAATGTCGTCGAGTGAGAGCTTGTCATTTCCAACCTGAATACGGCTTTTTGTCCAAGGACGACTAATATCTTTAATGCTATTTATAGGAAGGTTTTCAACAATTAACCTAACTGTTGCTGCATTGTATAGATTGATATAATAAGCTAGTATTTCATGTTTACTCCACTTTTCTTTAGGTTCGTTCTCTGATAGCATTTGTAAGTAGGAGTCGAGTGCTGCTTTGTCTTTCTTAAATGTTATATAATTAACGAGTCCTTTATTGTTTACATGTTTTTGAAGGAGCTTAGTCCATTCAGAATGGCTTAAATTTTCCTGTGAAGTATTTACATGAGCAATGCTTGCTTTATCACCATTGATTTTTATTGGTGAATGTTGATTAAAACTAACAAAAACGATAAGCATAATAAAAGCCTTCATATTGAATGGATTATTGTTTTAGTCCAATTCTGTTTTCACAGGGTGAATAATTTGCTTTACAAAATCCTTAGGGAATTTCTCGTCTCCTTCAAAGCCTAACTCAATATCACGACCATCGAATGGCACGTGATGAGTATTGAAAATATAATCCCAAAGACTAAGACTTATCCCAAAGTTGGCTCCGTATTGTTTGTTTTCTGGAAGCTCTTTTGCGTGATGCCAAATGTGCATTTTAGGGTTGTTGAATATATATTTCAAGATGCCGTAGTCCCACCCTAAGTTAGCATGATTTAAATGTCCTATGGCAAGTGCTGAAAAGTGAACAATTGCGACAGACTGCACGTCGAAACCTCCAATGATTGCTAAAGGAATATAAAGAATCGATTTGTAGGTTATTGGCTCCATCCAATGATAGCGTAGGTGAGCAGCAAAAGCCATTTCTTTTATAGAGTGATGAACTTTATGGAAATTCCAAAGAAAAGGAACTTTATGGAGTAAAATATGTGTGTTCCATTGAATGAAATCTGTCACCAAAAAGAAAATTAATAAGCCAAGTCCATAAGGGAGTGCGTTTAAATCTACGAGTTGAAAATCTGATAACTCTATGCCAAATGTGCTAATAAGGTCATTGAATAATTCGGCTGTAGCGTTTGATAAAAATATCAGCACTATTAAGTTGAGTAAAAAGAAGTTGAAGAACATATAGAAAGTGTCCATCCAAAAGTCTTTTCTAAATATTTTTTGATTCTTTCTCCAAGGGAAAATTAACTCAAGCATCCATACAATAAGAGAAACAATAATGAGTCCATAGAAATAGTTTTCCCAATGAAAATGAGATATTTCACTCCATAAATAGTTGAAATATCCAACATAGGAATCTTTGAAAATATTAAAGTACTTTTCCATTGTTTTGTTTTAACCTGTCAGGTTTTGCTCACAACTGTTTGATTAACTCTGTAAATAATAATATCATTTCAGGCTCAGCTTTGGCAGCTAATTCTATTATTTCCTTAATATCCACTGGTTTTAAATTGTCTGGATCACACTCATCAGTTAAAACTGAAATAGCAGAAACGGGAAGTTTTAAATGATTTGCGACAATAATTTCTGGCACTGTGCTCATTCCTACGGCATCTGCACCAATAGTTTTTAGATAGCGGTATTCTGCTCTAGTTTCTAACTGTGGGCCAACCACGCTCGCGTAAACGCCTTCGTGTAGGTTAATACCTTTTGTTTTTGCAATTTCTCTTAGTTTTTGATTCATTGCGGTGTCGTATGGTGCACTTAAGTCTACAAATCTGTCACCCATTTTTTCAACTCCTTGAAACGCTAGGGGAGATCCGCCTTGTAGATTAATATGATCGTCGATAAGCATTAGCTCTCCTTTTTTGAAGCTTAAATTGATTGCTCCAGCTGCATTGCTGACTAATAGTTTTTTAATGCCCAACAATCGCATAACTCGAACTGGGAAGGTGATTTCACCCAAAGAATATCCTTCATATAGATGAAATCGCCCTTGCATTACGATAACCTTCTTATTGGCTAGAGTTCCATAAATCAGTTTTCCTTTATGAAATTCCACTGTAGCTGTGGGGAAGTTTGGGATGTGATTGTAACTAACTTCCTTTTCAATTTCAATGTGGTCAATAATTTTTCCTAGACCAGTGCCGAGGATAATTCCAACTTCTGGATTGTGAAATCCGCGTTTCTGCAGAAATTCGACAGTTGTTTCAATGTGTTTTAAAATTCCCATAACCTATATGAAATTATTATCTAAATGTGGTGGAAGAAATTTCTGAAATGCACCTACATCTTTAATGTCTGTATAATAATCAACATCATTTCTTTCCTTTAAAACTAGGTGGTTCTTGTATCTTAAATTGTTTAGTGTGTCTTGTAAAACGGAGTCGGTACTCCATTCTTTGTCTTCAAAAAGTTCTGGAATAGGTTCTTTCATTCCTAATAAATAATAACCTCCATCAACTGCTGGCCCAATTATAAAATCATGACTCTCTAGAGCCTCAAAAGCCGCTGTCAAGTCTTGCTTTTCCATATCAAACATGTCCGACCCAATAATGATGGCCGTTTCATATCCCATTTTAAATACTTCAGAAAAGGCATTGTTCATTCGCTCTCCTAAATCGTTCCCTTTTTGAAGCTTTTTCCTAAATTTATCTGACTTCCAATTGTCATTTTTTAGAATGTTTTCGGAATAGTAAACATACTTGTCTACTTGCAACTCTTCTGTGATACTTATAGTGTGATTAATCAAAAACTTATAGACTTCTAACGCATTTTCATCACCAATAGTTTTCGCTAAACGAGTTTTTACTTTTCCTAACTCTGGGTTTTTAGTGAAAATTATTAAAGCTTTTTTTGAAGTTGGAAAATAGAAGTCACGAGCCTTTTCGTTATTACTTTGTGTGTCTTTTAAACTTAAAAATGCCATAAAAGATTATCTAAACTCTAATTAATAAATTGGGATTCCAGAATGTAACCAATTGCTCCAATACTTTGAATAAGCATGAACTTTTTCAGTAGTATTTCCTTCAGAATCTACAACTGAATTGCCCTTGTTCTTCCACTCAAATATTCCGCCGTAAAGATTCTTGACATTCTTAAATCCTAAGGTTTTTAGTTTCTCACCAATTTTTTCCGATCGAACTCCAACAGAGCAATACACAACTATTTCAGTGTTCTTATTTAGTTTTTGAAGTAGGAACTCGTTAGCGGGATATTTATTGAAACCAACATATATTGCTGAAGGAATATGGCTAACCTTGTATTCTTTTTCTTCTCTTGCGTCTAAGATTACAACTTCCTGCGTGTTTTGAGTTTCAATTAACTCTTCTGCTGAAATATAAGTAATGCTATGACTGTTGTATTGATCTAAGAGCTTTTGAAATGAGTCCTCTTGTCCAAACGCTATTGAAATAGAGCATAGGCAAAACAGAAAAGATAGAATTACTCTCATATCAGTTGTTAAGACTTAAAACAATTAATTTGTAACTGCACCTTGACAACTACTTCCTGCACCTGCTGTACATCCATAGCAGTGTTGAGAAATGATTATGTCGCGATCGTTTAGAAGATCTTCGTTGTAATCAGAAATATGCTGAACCTTACTGTTCACCTTTAATTCAAGCATTTGATTGAAGTCGCAGTCGTATAAATATCCATCCCAACTAACTGAAATTGTATTGCGGCACATTACGTTATGTACAGCTGAAGGATTGAAAGCATCAACCAACTGATACATATAGTCTTCATAATTATCTGAGGCAATTAGGTAATCTAAAAACCTAGAGATTGGAAGATTTGTGATGGCTAGAAGATTGTGAAAATGGATTCCGAAATCTTCTAAAAGAGCTTTTTTAAAGTCTTTTTCCATACTTTTTTGATCTCCAGGAAGGAATGCCCCACTCGGATTATAAACTAAATCTAGCTTTAGTTGACTGTCAGGCATTCCATAACCTACTGCATTGAGCTCTTGCAATGCCTTTATAGATTGATCAAAAACGCCTTCTCCTCTTTGCTTATCTGTTTTTCCGCGTGTCCAATGAGGCATGCTGCTTATAACATGGATATTGTGTTCTTTGAAAAATTCAGGGAGATCATAGTATTTTTTATTTGCACGAAGAATGGTTAGGTTGCTTCGCACTATTATCTCCTTAGCACCAGCTTTTCGTGCTTCTTCCACAAACCATCTGAAATTAGGATTCATTTCAGGAGCACCACCAGTCAGGTCAAGTGTATGTGCTTTAGTATTTCGAATCACTTCCAAGCACTGATTCATTGTTTCCTTAGTCATTATTTCCTTCCTATCTGGACCAGCATCTACATGGCAGTGTTCACAAACCTGATTGCACATGTAGCCTACATTAATTTGGAGAATTTCGATCTTGGTTGGACGTAGTGGAAATTGATCGCTTTGATTTATTTTTTCAGCAAATGTTGGGAGTTCGCCGTTAGAAAATATACCGTTAGATAGTTTTTCAAGCTGATTGTTCGCCATTGCCAATTCGCTTTGGCGCCTTCTTAAAGATTGTTGGGTGGGTTTAGACAAAATCTGTTTTATGTTTAGAATTAGTTGAATGTAAGGTTAGTCTACATTTCGAGTTTGTTAACTTTATTCATCATTTGAACACCATGAACTAATGTTGCTCCACTCTTAATGGCAGCTCCAACGTGCACGGCTTCCATCATTTCTTCTTTAGTTATTCCACGTTGTAAACCATCTTTTGTGTAAGCATCGATACAATAAGGACACATTTCTGTGTGCGAAACAGCTAAAGCAATTAAAGATTTTTCACGAGCAGTAAGGGCCCCTTCTTCAAAAACTTGGTTGTAGTAATCAAAGAACTTTTCTCCAAGTTCTTTGTTCCATTCTGTAATATTTCCAAATTTTCTTAAATCGGATTTATCATAATAATTATTTGCTGACATATAAGTGGTGGTTTTTATTGTGAAACTTGAATTTATTTGAAATGGATTAAACAAAGGTATTCTCATAGTCTCTCAAATCCATAGTAACTTACAAAAGTTTAGCTTCTTAATCAAAAGAATAGACTATCCCACTTGTAAGGTTATACTGTGAAGTAGGAATACCTACTGCAGGATAACGGTCATAAGTAAATGTATAAGTTGTTTTAAATGAGAAGTTCTTAAACATTTCAATTAACATTGAAGTTTGACTTGAAATCCGGTAATCAGAAAACTTTCTCAACAATGGTTGATAATAAGTAGTGCTACTGATTGTAATGGTGGGAGTGGGGTACATACTGAAAGAAAGGTATGAAGTGCCCCTAAAATCTCGTTGAATGAACGTAACGTCGTCATCTAGCTCTTCTTGTTCATACATAATGTGAGTTCCGAGATAGAACTTGTAGTTTTCGCTGGTTGTTAATTTAAAACGAGGCCCTGTTCCAATTAATCCACGGAATGTAATTTTAGAAACTTTATTGTATTGAGCCTGACTGAAAACTTCCCAAGCAATATGTGGATGGAAGCGATAATTATATCGCAAATGTGTAATTCCTGCGTTTTCAAAGCTATTGCTTTCAATGCTTTTTAATTCTATGTCATTTTTCCAAATCACTAAATTCCTATTCATTTTATACTGAACATGAGTTGAACTGCTAAATCCTAAATAATGATTTAAATCGCGCTTTAATGAGAAATTTAAACTAGCCGAGCCCGAAAACCCAGAAGTGTCAGTTACCTTTCTTAAAGATTCGGCATTCAGAATTTGTGAAGAGGCATTAAGTGATGATATAAAAAATAGAATTGCTATAAAGTATTTCATTTGTTTATAACAAGTGTTATTAAAATTTAAGATGGAAAATATTTTATTGGCTTTCAAGAAATTCTTTAAGAACTACGGCTTGATTGTGCTCCTCATCCTTTGCTCCAAATAGAAGTGTCAGTCTTTTGTCTTTAGCTTGCTGTAATAGTTTCTTTATATGGTCTGGATTTGCATCGAGCTCTTTCTTATATCTTTTTGAGAACTCACCAAATCGGCTTACTTGATGGTCATACCATTTTCGAAGCTCTGTTGAAGGTGCAATTTCCTTCATCCAGTGGTCTAATTTAGCTTCTTCTTTACTCATACCACGAGGCCATAGCCTATCAACAAGAACACGGGTTCCGTCGCTTTCTTCAGCTTTGTTGTAGATGCGCTTTATTTTGATGTCCATTTTCGTATGGCTGATTTTACTGCTGACACTTTTTAAGAATCTATTCTCCCCAAGTTTCTAATTCTGAAGCACTCCACAAATCTGGGAAAAATTTGCGCTGTTGGTATTTTGGGTGTAAATACTTTTTCCACTCTGAACCACCTGTTGCTGCTTTTTCTTCTCCTTTTTTGTCTAAGAAGTGTTGAGCAGTATCTAAATGAACTAAAGGCCAAGCAACATTGTAGAAGTGGTCAAATTGCTTGAGTTTCTCTTTTAATGCTTCCGAAGGATTTTTCATTTGAGCAATTCGTTCTTCAAGAGTTTTGCCTTTCACTTCTTCAGCTAATCGTTTAAAATCTTTTTCATACTTTTCAACAAACAGACGAAGTGTTAGGGTCATTTCACCTGTCTTATGATTTAAGCCTGCATCTTTCCAATAAATATTTTTAAAGTAATCGTCAGAATTTGGGTTTTCAGGAAGGCGTTTTCTCCCTTCTGAATTGATTAGATTTTGAAGTCGAGTTGTGTATAATTCTAAAATTCTAAATTGTGCACTTTGAAATCCACTTGCGGGTGTAAGCGCCGATCGAAATATGTTATACTCTTCATAACTCATTCCGTCTTTCATAATATCAAAAGAAGTTATTAGCATGCGAGTGTATCGTTTTAGGCGATCTAGCTTAGTTATCCAAACTTCTTCCGGTAGATTTTCACCTTCTGAAAGTTGTTTAATTTCATGAATCATCATCTTTAAGGTTAACTCCGTTACTTGATGATACATGACAAATATTTTCTCATCTTTGTGGTCTGTTCTAGTTTTTTGTAGGCTGAGTAGTGTGTCTGTTTGTATATAATCCCAATAGGTGATAGGTTTGGTCTGTAGAAGTCCGTTAAAATATGTTTCGGGATTTTCACCGAGGTCTTTATACTTTTTGGTTATAGATTGAAGAAGTTCTTTATTGTCCATGATTGTTATTTTATAAAGTGGTAAACGTTTACTTTTAAGTAGAGGTTTTAATGGATTACAATTTACAAAGATTTTTAAAGCAAAAAGCCTTGTTCGTGAAGGAACAAGGCTTTTATAAATTTTCGTAGAATTATCTCTTAATAAAAGTTTGCGCGATGATCTTTTATATCGGCTTTCTTTTTAAGTGCCTCAAACACTTTGTTTGGTGCGCTTGGTGTATTCTTGTTACTTAATTGGTTTGCTTGGTTAACGTAGGAATCCATTTTAGGTGCTGGATTGAATGCTGTAACCTTTACCATATACACACCTTCATTGCCATCAATTGGCGAAGTAGTTTCACCAGCTTTAGTTCCAAATGCGTGACCCACAACTTTAGGCTCTTTAGCTGAACCTATAGTTGGATTCGCCATGCTTACATTTGTAGCAGGTTTTAAACCAATAGCTTTTTCTTTTGCTACTTCATCAATAGTTTTACCAGAGATAGTTTCTCTAATTTTCTGTGCCTTCTTCTCTTTCACCAAGATTGGTTTAACTTTTGGAGAAGCATCTGCAACAGACATAAGACCTTTTTGATTTTTACGAGTTAGACGTGCAATAACATATCCATCGTTTATACTAAATCTCTTTGTGTCTCCAATTTTTGTGTCTTTGTTAAAAGCCCAGTTTACTATAGTTCTGTTATTTTCAATACCTGGAATAGTTGCATCCATTGGACCAATTTTGTTAACTGGTCGAACCTCTAAGTTTTGTTCTTTAGCAATTTCAGTGAAATCACCTTTTGAAACAGCTACTTCAAATTTTGAAGCGTTAGAGAAAATATCATTCATGGTTTGATCAGAAGGCTCAATCTGTTTTGTAATTGTAGCTAATTTTACAGCTGTTTTTGGTTCAGATTGTTCACCTACCTCTATAACGTGGAAACCGAAATCTGTTTCAACTACGCCAAGTGTTCCTTCAGGATTTTCGAAAATGAAGTCGTTGAAAGGCGCCACCATTCTACCTGGAGTAGAAGTTCCAAGATCTCCACCATTGCTTTTAGAACTATCATCTGAGAATTCTTCAGCTAAGTCAGCAAATTTAGATTTATCTCTTTTAACCACAGCAAGTAAACTGTCGGCTAATTTTTGAGCCTCTTCTTTTGTGCGAGTAATGTCTTCAGGAGCACGTAATGTACCTGCATATCTAACAAGAATGTGTTTAGAAGCCGAAGAGTCTGGCATTTTTTTGGTGTCTATTACTTTACTTAAGTTGTAAGTGTTTTCTATTTGATAAGGACCGTAAACGTCACCTTTATTTGTGTTGATTAAATCTTCAGCAATTGAAGTAGGAAGATCTTTTTGGAAGAACCATTGTTCATAAAAAGGAACTTCAGAGTGAGTGTTTACAAACTCTTCGTAGTTTTCAGCGTTTTTAAAGCCAGGAACGCTGTCGTTTGTTTTTGTTGAGCGATTGTATTCAACTCTTGGGTTTAGAAGAGAAGCGGTAGCTAAACGTGCTTCTTCAATGTCGCTTTCTGATGGCTCTTCTGCAAAAAGAACGTATTCAATATCTGCACTTTCATCTGCTTCAAATTCATTTGGACGAGCTGAAATATATTTTTGTATTTCGCTATCTGAAATAGTAATGTCTTCATCATTGATTGTGCTATAAGGAATCAATAAATAGTTCAAGTTAATGTTGTCGTTTTGAAAGTGATAGTCTTGCTCAGCTTCAGCGATGCTACTTCTCATTCCACCTTTTATAAGGTTGAAGTAAGTTTCTTGCTTTATGTTTTGAGATAGTTCTTCTTCAAACTGTATCCACTGATTGTACATTTGTGGAGATGAAGCTTTAATACTAGCAATATATTCTTGGATTCTACCGTCGTCTACTTGTCCAGCTTCGTTTAAGAAAGTTGGGTTGTTAGCCAAAGTAGTCTTTAAAGCTTTGTCAAGTTGTGATTTTTCAACCTTAATACCTGCTTTTTCTATTTGCTCTTCAAGGATTACTTTACGCAATTCTCTTTGCCAAACCATATTCATAGCTTGAGTAGCATTGGCATTAGGGCCCATGTTGCGCTGTGTAGCTTCAACTTCTTCCATAAAGCTCTGTCTAGGAATGTCGATACCGTTTATTGTTGCAATATTATTCTGACCTTTTGGGCCTGTATTGCCCGAAGTCAAAATATCACTTAAGATAAAGGCGAAAAGCGCCAATGCGATAATAAGGATAAGGAATATCCCTCTTTGTCTAATGCTGTTTAAGATTGCCATTTGATGTTCAAATTTATTCTTTTCCACTCTCCAATATTGGAAGGGAAGCTCTTTGGTTGTAAATCACTAATTTAAAAATAACCTATAATTAAACTTTTAAGGTTATTTTAGGATTATTCAGGGGGCGAAAATAGCATTTTCCCACCATTAATAAAAAAGTTAATCGTAAAAAAATAAATGAGTAGTGAAAATCTAATTGTCTTCTAACACTTTCAGTTCAACTAATTCAATTTTAGTGCTTGATACCTCCAAAATAGTAAACAAGAAATTATCAATACGAACACTTTCACCTTTTTCAGGAATCTCCTCTGTGAAGTTGACAATTAATCCACCTAAAGTCTCGTAGTTCTCACTGTCATCTAGGTTTAAATCATACTCTTCGTTGAGGTAATCTACTTCTAATCTTGCTGAGAACCTATAGTTGTTCTCGCCTAATTTTTCTTCTATAAGTTCAACGCTGTCATGTTCGTCTTCTATTTCTCCAAAAAGCTCTTCTATAATATCTTCAACCGTAATAATTCCACTAGTTCCTCCGTATTCGTCAATTACAACAGCAATACTTTTTCTTTTTTTGCTTAAAATGTTTAAAACGTCTTTAGCTAACATTGTTTCAGGAACAAATACTACAGGCATTAAAATGCTTTTGATGGTATTTGGTTTTTTGAAAAGTTCAAAAGAGTGAATGTACCCTAGAATATCATCTATATTCTCGTTGTAAACTAATATTTTTGAAAGACCACTTTCTGTGAAGATTTTAACGAGTTCTTTAGGTGTTGTGTTTATGTCTACTGCAACGATTTCAGTTCGTGGAATCATTGCTTCTCTTGTTTTTATTTCTGAAAAGTCTAATGCATTCTGAAATATTTGAATTTCCGAATCCATTTCTTCTTTTGTTTCGGCAATTTCCATCTGTTCAGAAATATAATTACCTAGTTCCAGCTTGCTAAAACTCAATTGTACTGTATCTCCTTCTGATTTAAATACAAACTTTAGAACTAAATCTGAAATCCATATTACGAATTCTGAAATTAGAGAAAACAAGATATAAAACATGTAGGCTGGTACAGCAAACACTTTTACTAAGTTGTTAGCATAGATTTGAAAAAATACTTTTGGAAGAAACTCTGCGGTTAGGAGGATGATTATAGTTGATATTACGGTTTGGATAAGTAGTCCTGAAAACCCTGTGAGTGGTATGTATTGCATTAGCAAATCACCCATGAAAAATCCGTAAATTACTAAAGCAATATTATTTCCAACGAGCATTGTGGCAATAAACTTTGAAGGGCGTTTTGTTATTCTCTTAAGAACGCTTGCCAAGAAACTGTTTTGTTTCTTTTCAATCTCTATGTGGATTTTGTTTGAAGAAACATAAGCGATCTCCATTCCCGAAAAAAATGCGGAAAGGAGAAGCATAACTAATATTACGATGATACTATAATCCATTTATCGATATGGGATTCCGGATATAAGCTTCAATTCTAAACAAATAAAAGCTTGTTTTTTTGGGAATGTATGTCTGAAACTTATGATTTTAACTTCAATTACTTTTCAGATCGGTCTTCCATTTTCTTTCGAAATTTTCTTCTAAAGAAAAACATAAAGATAGCAATTGCTACAAAGAAAAGGTATAGGTATGCTCGATCCCTATTTTCAGTCCAATTATTTATGGTTTCGTAGCTAAAGAAAACGGCTACTATTAAATAAAAGTATTCAAAAAGTTTATATATTTTATTCGCCATGGCTTATTTCATTTTTGTCTATTAGTTGGACGCCTTGATTTTTTCTAGATAGAAAGATAGTGAAATCTTGGTTCCCGTCAAATCTAGCTCCTTCATTATAGGAGCCGTCCTTAAATTTAATTCTGTAAGGTTGGTCTGTAAAAACCCATTTATTTTTCTGGTCCCAATAGAGTTGTTGCGCAACTAGAGTTATGCTATCTGCTGTAACTACTACAACGTTCTCTCTAAGATCTACTAGGTCGGTGTTGTCATATTGGATTGCGTAATCTGAGTTTACTGTGCTTTTTTTTCCTTCTTCGTTCCAAAAATGTACTTCTATACCATTTGGAAACTCCTTGTAGGGGAACTCTAAGTTTGAAAAGTCTAATAGCTTTTCTGCTAATAGGTTTGTTATCAACCTTGCTGTATCCGTGTTGTTATAATCGGTGTTTTCTGTGTATTTAAAGTTTACATTTTTCCCAACTGCAATTGGTTCGCCATCCGAAAGGTTAAGCTTTTTTACGTTTTGATAATTACCTTCACATGCAAAAAGCGTGACGGCAATCAATAGAGCCATCACGCTTTTAAGCATATGTATGTTATTATTCATTTTTAAAGATTAGGAACCTTCACGCTTCCACCAACCCAACAGTTGAAGATGATGGTTTTTCCAGCCATACCTTCGCTAAAGATATCACTTTTTTGTGGAGCTCGTTGTCTATAGCTTTTAGCAGCAGCTTTTGCATTTCCTGCAATAGTTCCGTCAACACGTGCAGCTTTATCCATCATGTCTGCAGCTAACCAGTTCATAGCTCTTTTCTCAAATACAGTGGTTCCACATGTGTTAGCACTTTCGGCATACATGGTTCCAATTTTATAGTAAGCAATTCCAGCAGAAGGTCTAACTTCAAGCATTTTGTTGTAATATGTACGAGCACTTGAGAAACTTCCTTTCTTACGGTAGTTTTCGGCAATGCTATAGTAAATTCTAGATTTTCTAGAGTTATCTGTTTCCAATTCTGCAGCCTCATTAAAATACTGTAGTGCAGTTGAAGACTTTCCTTCAAGTTCAGCTTGCTTTCCTAATAAGTAAGCAGAAGTTGAACTAGGCTCTAATTCGTGTAGTCTGATTGCTAACTTAGTTGAAAGTGGGCTTTCACACTCTTTAGCGTCAAGTCTGTTACTCGCTGCTTTAATCCAGTCAATATCGTCTTTTTTACTTTCGTAATCTTTTTCGTAAAAAGGGATTAGGTTTTCACAGTCTGCAAGTTGACCTAATTTACCATTAACACTGCTTTCAACTGTAGAATAAACACCTAAGTTGTTTTCGTAAACTCGTTTTGCACGCTGCTCTCTACTTGTCATTTGAGCTCCGTTCTCTTCTTTATCCATTAAAGGAGTAAGCTTTTGAGCCAAATTGTTTTTTTCAGCATCTATTTTGGTTGTAACTACGTCGTAAAGTTGGAATATTTCTTGAAGTTCCATTTTTCCATCGTTGAATAAGTCAACAGCTAAAGAGAAATAAGTGTATAAACTTTTTCCACTTTTGAAGTTTTCTGGATCTTTTTTGAAAGCATCATCAAATGATTTAAACTGCTCTTCTTTAGTTCCTATGCTGTTGTCGAACTTCAACTGTGCGATAGTTACAAGAACTTCTCCTTCTGATGTTTTATCAGGAAAGTTTTCTAAACGTAGTCTCCAAGCTTGTATTAAGTCGTCAATTTTACTTTTATCTCCTTTTTCATCAATATAGTATTCAAACATTTTAACAGCATACTGGTATGTTGCTAAACTAGCTTTAGGACACTCATTAATAACTTTGTCGTAATGAGTCAATGCGGCTTCATAATTTTTTGCCTTAGCTGGCTCAATAAAGTATGAAAGTGTAATAGCACAATCATCTGGTGCTTGAGCAAGCGCCTTGCTTGAAAGAGTTAGTGTTAAAATTGAGAAGAGTAAAACAATTCTGGTTTTCATGGTGTTATTGTTAACGGTATTAATCATATAATCTTTTTTCGAACCAACGGTCATTTAAAGAGAAGCTAAGAAACGTGTTGAAAAAGTTCTCCTGAATCAATCCAAAGTCTTTGGTTCCGCGTTTGCCGAATTCAAATCCTAAGTTTATATTAGAGAACATTCGACCAACTGGCAATCCTAATCCAAAAGATATGCCAAACTCGTTAATGTCGTGTCCGTCTACGTTTAAGCCAGTTTGCTCAAAACGCACTCCTCCTCTATAAACCACTCGTTTAAAATAGCTTCCAAAGGAATTATAATTGGGGATATAATACCCACCCAAAGCAAATTTGGATGCATTTTTATAGGTTACGTTTTCAATTGTAAATGCTCTGTTGGTAAAATTGCTGGTTTGTTGGTTGGTGTATTCTGCACCAATTGCCCAATGTTTGGGTCTTGAAATAGCTCCGCCAATTGATAATTGGGATGGGAAAGTAAATTCAGTATTAGGGACTTCTACTTCTCGCTTGTCTACAGTGTAAATTCCTGCAGGAATAATTGATACAGTTTCTATGGTTCTGAAGTTATCGGATCTGAAGTTTGTGCCAGGGGAATATGTCAATGATCCAGAAAGCTCTAATTTTTCTGTAATCATCTTTTTATACATAGCACCAAAAGTGATAGCAAATCCGTGTAATTCGGAACTGTTAAACTCTTGATTGCCGTATTGCAAGTGTGTTTTTTGGGTTGTAGCTGTGTTTTCAATCTTTCCGAAGTTGTAGTTTGCGTCTACTCCAAAAGAAAGTTCTGGTGTAACTTGATAAGCTAACGACAGAAATGCTTTATTCAGACCTCCACTACCTTTATATTCAGTAAATCCATCGGATAGATCTGAAAGGAAGTGATATCCAACAGAAGTGTAGGGTAGTAGCCCGAATCCCATCCCGAATTTTCCCATAGGAACTCCGATAGCCAGATAATCCATCGTAGTTGATGAGTTTTTTTGAGTGGCTTCGTTGGTTTTTTGCGTATTAGATTGGTGACTTGCTCCCATAGAGAAGTTAACCAATCTTAAATTGGAATAAGCAGCTGGGTTTTGTAGGTTCAAGTGGATACTATCCGAAAATACTCCAAGACCACCCATGGAACGACTTTCTGCTGTTCCACGAAACTTCAAGGTTCCAATTCCATAAAAAGAGTAGGGTGAAGTGGTGCCTTCTTGGGCGACCAAAGTGCCCGCTATCAGTAAAAATACTCCGACTATTAGGTGTCTAAACATCAATATGTGTTATAATCCAAAATATGGTTTAATCCTTCCAATAGGAAATTTTGGTTGGCAAAGATGTCATTTTTTATACTATCTCGCAAAAAATGTGCGTCTCCACCTGTTAAAATAACTGTTAAATCAGTG
>Ga0209075_1002261_pt1 | contig 17140 bp, 13 predicted proteins | sample Stecom2011_FD_187523 | JGI IMG/M metagenome (GOLD analysis project Ga0209075, IMG submission 187523) | Agricultural soil microbial communities from Utah to study Nitrogen management - Steer compost 2011 (SPAdes) (version 2) | ecosystem: Environmental > Terrestrial > Soil > Agricultural land...
CGACCAGCTCAGCGGGATCATCGACGGGCTGACCTCCGAGCAACTCTGCCGCGCGTGCGGCGACGGCCAGCCTGTCTGCCCGGGCAACTCGACCTGCGGCGATAATGGCGGCACCCAATCCTGCATGTACCCCAGCGGCGAGTGCGTGCCGCGCACCCTGGGAATGGAGGGGAATCTGAAGCTTGGCGAGTTGATCGGCGCGTATTCGCAGAACCCGACCTCGGAGGTGGCGGTTCTGGCGAAACTGGCGGATATCGCCAATGTCGACACCGGCTTGAACCTGGGGCTTCGCATCGGCGCGCAACCCTCCGAGTTTGGGCGCTGCGTCCCCATTGACCCGACCGCGCGCCCCAGCTTCGACGCCATTGCCCCCTCGCCGCAATTGCTCGCCGACGCGACCCCCGCCGGCGACCCCTTTATGCTGGGAATCGGCGTGCACAAACGCGCGCTTGAGCATCTTTTTTGGTCCATCTGGGGCGGCGGCGCGCTGTGCATGAAACTCGACAGCAGCCAGATCGAACAGCTCAGCACCGACACCCTCGGCCTGCTGCTGCCGAGCATCCGCGAGCTCGCCGGCCCGGGGGCCAGCGCCTTCTTGCAGATCGCTCCGCAGACCGCGCCGCAGATTGAACTCGGCGACAACCTCGTCACCGAGACCGCCAGTGGCTATACCATCGATGATCCGTTGATTAATCTTAGCTGGAAGGATCTTGACCTGCACTTTTATGTCTTCGCCCATGAGCGCTATGTGCGCGTCTTCTCGCTTCGCACCGACCTGCTCGTGCCGATCGCGCTGGGCTCCGACGGCCAGGGAAGCATCACCCCGATCGTGGGCGATCTGGACAACGCCGTGACCAATATTCGCCCGATGCAGGTCGAACTGCTCAAGGAAGACCCGCAGGTCGTCATCGACCTGATCCCGACGCTCGTGGGCATGGCGCTGCCAAGTCTGGTCGGCTCGATCAGCCAGCCCATCGAGCTGCCCGAGGTCTTCGGCTACCGCATCGCCATGGAGCAAAAGAATATCACCAGCGTGGATAATCACACGATGCTCGCGCTCTTTGCCAACCTCGTGCCGGTGGTGCAACCGATGGGCATTGCGTTCCAGTCGCGCATTGTCGGCCAGAATCTGGACCTGAGCCGCTCGACCGCCTCGGGCGTGCCGCGCCCGGTGCTCACGCTCAATGTCATGGCCGATTTGCCCAGCTTTATGCCGCCGCAAACCGCCCTGGAAATCGAGTATAGCTGGCGGGTAAACGGCGGAAACTGGAGCCTATACCAGCGCAGCGAAACCCTTGAGATTCGCGACCCGCTGCTCGTGTTGGAAGGGCGCCACCGCGTCGAAGTTCGCGCACGCTTTCGCGGCGATCCCCTGAGCACCGAGCCGGTTCCGTCGATGATCATGGTCGATGTCGATTATTCGGCCCCGACGCTGCAGATCAAGCGGCGCGGCGCCATCGTGAGCCTGGCGGCGCGCGACACCATCGATAGCGCAGAGCAGCTCGAATTTCGCCACCGCATTGTCTCCCACGAGCTCAGCACCGAGTGGAGTGCATGGGGCTCGACCCAGGCGATTGACCTGCTCGAAATCGGCGCGCCCGCGCGCTTCCACCTGCTTGCCGAGGTGCGCGACCGCGCCGGTCATATCGCCCAGCAAGACCAGGAGATCGTGTGGGAGCGGCGCGAGGCAGCGCTCGATGATGAAAATTCCGGCGCAAATATCAACGGCGCAACACCCGGCGCGGAGCCCCAAGCCGGCTGCTCGGCCACCGGTGAGCAATCGCCGCTTGGCTCCTTCGCCGGGGCGCTTGCCCTGCTGGGCGGTCTATTCTTTATGCGCCGCAAGCGCCACGCGCGCCAGATTGGGCGCGCGGGCGCGCTGCTGGTCGCGCTCTTCACGCTGGCAACCCTCGGGCTCACCGGCTGTGACGACGATACCGCGCAGAAAAACCTGCTCCCCTCGAGTGACTGCGACCCGGTCTGCACCGGCGAAGATATCTGCGTCGACGGAACCTGCCAGGCGCCCAAAGAAGAAGACGAATGCACCTCGGCCGAGCAATGCGACCCCTGCACCAACGGCGGCGTCGCGACCTGTAGCGACGAGGGCATTTGCGGCTGCTCAGACGCCTGCCCGGAGCTCCCCGACGCCTGCGCCGCGACGACCTGCGAGCCGGGCTTTGAGCCCTCGGCCACCTCGGCCGGAACCATGGATCCGCTGACCTGCGAAGTCAGCGGCCAGGCCTGCGAATGCGTCGCACTGCCCCCGCTTTCGCTCGGCCAGCACGGCCTCTATGCGAGTGTCGCCCAGCGCGGCGAAGTTCGCGCGAGTGCCGTCTATAATAAAACCTACGGTGACCTGATGGTCGCAACCCTGAGCGCCTCGGGCGAGCCGACCTGGTATTTCGTCGACGGCCTGCCAGAAAGCGGCGCCGTGACCGGCGCAGTTGACGGCCCGCGCGGCGGCGTTGCCGCGGCCGGCCCGAACGTCGGCACCCACACCGCCATTGGCATCGACGCCGCCGATAACCTGCACGTTCTGTACCGCGACGAGGCGAATACCGCGCTCAAATATGCCCGCGGCACCAAGTCCGGCGCGACCTATACCTTCGAGACGCAGACCCTCAACGCCGACAGCGATAGTGGCTATTTCTCCAGCCTTCTGGTCATCGACGACGTCGTGCACGCGGTCTATTCGGTCAAGAACTTCGAGGACGCGACCGACGGATGGCGCACCCAGTTGCGCGCAATCAACTTCCCGGTCGACGCTCCGCTGGACCAACTCGCGCCCGCCGCCGAGATCGTCGCTTCGGCTCCCAATGACGACCCCTGCGGCGACGCATGCGTCGGCACCGAGGTCTGCGTGACCAGTCAGTCGCCGGCCGCATGCATCATCAAAACCCGCGATTGCAGCCCGGTCTGCGATGATGGCTTCGCCTGCATCAGCGGAACCTGCGAGACCATCTATGTCAAACTGGCGCGCGACTATCCGCTGATGACCGGGCTCTTCTCGCATCTTAGCTCCACCAGCGACGGGCTGGCGGTGACCTTCTATAACCATATCAACCAGCAGGTTGCGTGGGCGAAACGAAGCGGCGACACCTGGGCCGCGGCGCAGTCTCTGGGCGCACCCAGTGGTCCTTATGTCTCTGGTGCCATCGACGCCGACGGCCAATTGCACCTGGCTTATATGGAGCCCACTGCCCAGCAGCTCATCTATGAGCAGGTCGGAAACGGCGTGCGCGAAGTCGTCGCCGACGGTGCCCGCGACAGCAGCGCGGGCTTTATCCTGGCCGATATCGGCGAGGACGTGGATCTTCGCCTGCTCGCCGATGGAAGCGTGGAGTTGCTCTACCAGGACGCCACGCAACACACGTTGATCCTCGCCACGCGCAGCGCGGCGGGCGCCTGGTCGCACAGCACCCTGGGTGAGCCGGGCAGCCCCTATTCGGGCGCCCACGGCTTCTTCGCGACGATGGTTCGCGAGCCAAGCACCTCCAAGCTCGCCGTGGATTTCGTGCTCAACCAACAAGAGACCCCCACGGTTGGACAGCCCGAATTCCACACCTTACCCTGAGGTGATTCTGCTGCGGGCCGCGCGCGCATCCTCTTCGCGCGGCCCGCCTCACTCGGGCCACCCATGCTTGCTATCTTGAATTATCCTCCCCCTAAAATCCGGCATCTTCTGGCGAGCGTTTTGCTGCTCGGCGCAGTATTTGGCGCGGGTTGCCCGTCGCCCGAAGAAGACGCATGCGCGCCGGCCTGCGAAAGCGGCAGCACCTGTGAGCCGCTCACAAAAACATGCATCGCCCCGCGCCTTGAGCGTTTTGAGGGCGCCTTGCCCGGGCGCGCGGTGCGCCTGGAGATGCGCGGCGCGCGCGCCTATCTGGCGATGATTCATCCCACCGAGAATCGCTTGCTGGTCGGCGAGGCGCGCGCCACCGAGGCGCCGACCTTTTATACGCTGCGCGAGTTCAGCCGACGGATGCCTCAAAAGATTGCGCTGGCAACTTCGGAGACCACCGTCGCGGTGGCCTGGCTCGACGCGGATTTGCTCTACCGCGTCGCGCTTCGCCGCCTCGATGCCCCCGCCGATCACTGGCAAATCGTCACCACTGCGACCGGCGAACTCGGCGCAGAGAACTACCGTGGCTCGCAATATTTCGACCTGAGCATCAGCACCCAGGGGCTCGACCAGGGCGCGACCACCGAGGGTTCCCAGCGCGTGCGCCTGGTCTTTCACGACGCGCGCACCCGCGCGCTTCGCGTCATCAGCGCCGCCTTTGATCCGCCCCCAAATGCCAGCTCACCGCTCTGGTCGATTCAGAATATCGACGACCCCGGCGCCCAGGATGATATTTTAAGCTGCTCCGCCGCCCAGCGCGAGCGCGTCGGGCGCGGCATCGGCATTGACCCCGATATTTTGCAGCGCGGCACCCTGACCTATGTCGCCTACCAGGACGCCGACTGCGGCGACCTGCGCCTTGCCCGGCGCCTCGACGGAAAGTGGCAGGTCAGCGTGGTCGACACCGGCGACTCCGAGCGCGCCAACGAGCACGCGATGGCGCGCGGTGATACCGGACGCTTCGCCTCACTGGCGCTCGACGGGCGCGGAAAACTCGCCATCGCCTACCAGGATATCACCCGCGGCCAACTTCGCCTGGCCCTTGAGCGCGCCGGAAGTTTCGATATCCAGGTCGTCGACCCCGGCCTTGAGCTCGACGCCTCCTCGCGCCTGCGAAAACACCAGGTCGGCGGCTTCGCCAGTCTGGTCTTCGACGCCGACGATATCCCGCGCATCGCGTACCTCGACGCGACCACCGCACGCCTTCGCCTGAGCTATCGCAGCCGAAGATTCGGCGCCACCGGTCAATGGATTCAGCGAAATCTGGCCGCCGACGCGCCCACCGGCTTCTCGGCATCGCTGGCATATTCGGCCGAATTTGGCATGGCTCTGGCCGCCGAGCGCCTCGAACCCGGCGCCGACGGCGTCCTATCCGGGCTGGAGTTTTTGAGCGAGGGCGCCCTATGAGCGCGACGATTTTTCAACCTCGAAATACGCTCCTGGGCCTGGCGATGCTCGTCATGATTTCGCCGGCCACCGGGTGCGACCAGGCACGCAACATCCCGAACGCATCGCACGCCCAGGCGACCTCTTTTCAAGCCCAGACCCTGCGCGCTCTGCTCAGTCAGGCGGGCATCGAACAACTCCTGGAAGACGAATACCGGCTGGGAATCCCGCTGGAGCGCAGCGCTCAGCCGACGACTGACTTCGGCCTTGAGCTCTCCATCGGACCCCTCGCCCAGCCCTTCGAGATCGCCCGCTGGCAGGTTGAAAGCGGCGTGAATCAACTCGATATCGGCGTGATGGCCGACGCGTTTTTTCTCACCATTCCGATGCGCGTGCGCGACGCCTCACTGGGCGAGCACGCGACGCGAATCTGCCGGTTTACGGCGCTCGCCGACCAGGCGCAAATCAATGTGCAGGCAACCCTTGCGCCCGTGGCCGACGCCACCGGCAGCATATTGCCGATGCTCTCTTCGCTCGCCGCGCCGCAGGTCGTGCTGAGCGCCGCGCGGGTCGAGCCGGTTGGAAGTTGCCCGCCTGTCGACGCGCTGGCCGACCATGAAATCGAGATGATCCACCAGCATCTGCTGACCTATCTAGAGCAGGCTTTTGCCGAGTCCTTTGCCTCGGCGATCGCGCTGTCGCCGGTCAAATCACTCGGCTTGCTCCACGCTCCGGCGGCGGTCGAGCGCGTGAGCAACTTCCCGAATCGGCGCGGCGAATTATGGGTCAACGGGCGCACCAACGCCGCCGGGACCGCCGGGGCGCGGCTCGATACCGACGGGCTGCTGATCGATCTGGACGTCGCACTCAATAGCAAACGCGCCCCGTGCGCCCCCGCGCTGGTGGCCGAGGCGCCCGGCGCCGACCCGGCAGGCCCGCTCACTCAGGCCGACCTGGCCGGCGCCCACGCCGCCATCGCCCTTGCCACGCCTCTTTTGTCGCGCATGGCCCAGGCAAGCGTATCGGCCGGATTTGCCTGCCGCGGGCTGGAGGACTCGGCAATCGAGCTTGATTCGAGCAGGCGCGCGATCCCACTGGCGACCCAGGATCTCAACCTCGAAGAGGTCGGGCTGGCCAACCTCGACCTCGCCCCCGAAACCGGCGCCTTGCTCATCGCCGGCGCCCTGCCCACCATTTCGACCGACCCGGCAAACGCCGCGCTTAACCTGAATTGGGAGGCATTAAGCATCGAGCTATACGCCGAGACGCAGGGGGTGCGCGTGCGCATTCTCGAGATTCGCGCCGACCTCGCCATGTCGCTGCATCTGCGCAGCGAGGGATGGGGAATCACCCAGAATCAGGTCCGATTCTCCCTCAATGCCCTGGACTTGAGCCGCCTGTCGATCCAATCCCAATGGACGCGCCAGGACTTATCGAACGCTAACGCCAACCCCCAACTGCGCCAATGGGCCCAGCGCGCGTGGCTGCTGGTCTTGCAGGATTTCTTTCACTTTCCCCTCCCCTTATTGCCCGGGTCCTCGCTGCGCCTGGACGGCGCGCAGGTGCGCAGCGACGACCTTTTATTGCGCTTTAGATTTGACCCGGTTTTCTGAGTGGACGCGGCGCGGCATCGATCTTCAACCCACCGAATAACGTGCGCCCTGGCGGGCAAACTCAAGCTCGTCGATGGGCATGAAGTTCTCGGGAAGATGCCCCACGATCATCTTTTCGCGCAGCCCGGCGGGCAGCGCCATCAGGTCTTTGAGCGGGGTATGCCCGGGGCCAAAACTCGTCTCGTGGATGATCAGATCGGCGTCGGCAAGCCAGTCGATCAACTCCGGGTCATAGGCCGTGTCGCAGGAGTAGCCCAGCGTATGCTCGCCGTCACTTACGCGCATCGCCATCGTCGGAATATGGTGGCGTGTCGGGCGCGTGGTGATCTCAAACGGCCCGATCCGGCGCGGCTCACCCCAGGGGATTTCGTGGAGTTGATAATAATCGGCCGGGCCTAATTTATCGTAGGTTTCGCCGTTATAGGAAGTCCCCAGCGAGACCTGCAGGCGCCGCTCCCACAGGTCAGCGGCGACATCCGGCGAGGTGTGAATTTCCCAGCTTCCACCGGCGGCATAGCGTCGATACGCCAGCGACATCTCCAGCCCATTGACGTGATCGCCGTGCAAATGGGTGATAATAATCGCGTCGATCGCGTCGACGTCGACCGTGCGGGATTGCCCATCCACCCCATGTTGAAACGCGTGCTCCTGCAGGGCCTTTCGATAGCTATCGGGGCAATCGACGGCGAGCAGAAAGCCGTCTTTTTGGAGCAAGAAATTCATGCCGTAATGCTGGCGCGAGAAGGCGTTCCCCACGCCATTCATCAAGATATCGAAGCTCATAAAAACCCCAAATTTTTGGCTAGTTAATCAGCGAGGCGATCAGTGGCGGCAGCGCGCTCATCATGCCCGGCATGCCCGCCTCCTTGGAGAGCGCCCCGTCGGCCCCGAGCGCCTCGGCCTTCTGGCGCAGCGCTTCGGGGTCGATCCCCGAAATCAGGACAATCGGCGTCTGCGCCAGCCCGTCGATCGCGCGCAACGCGCTGACCGGGTCGCGCCCGCCAAGATCGGGCAGGTTCAGATCACTTAAGATCAGCGCGGGCACCTCGGCTTCAACCGCCGGCGCGACCGCCGCGAATTCGTGGCAGGTCACGCTGCGATAACCCGCCTGCGCGCAGATCATCGTGAGCATCTGCAGAATCAGCTCGCTATCGTCGATTATAAGAATCAGTGGCTTCACTGAGATGGTGTCTCGCTGGGGTAACTGGTTTCGCTCAAATCAACCTCGACCGCCTCGATCGCAGGTTGAGCGGCGCGGGCGTTGGCCACATCTTCCAAAATTTGGCGCAACGTCTCGGCGCCGACCTCGCCCTTTATCAAAAAACGATCGGCACCGATATTCAACGCGCGCTGCTGAACCTCGGGGTCCTGCAAACTCGTCAGCAAAATCACCGGCAGGTCGATCAGTGAGTCGTCGGCCCGCACGGCTTCGAGCAATTCGAGCCCGCCCATCTCGGGCATCTCAACGTCGCTCAGGAGAAGATCGTAGCGCTCCCGGCGCAATCGAGAAAGCGCGAGCGCGCCATTTTCGGCGATCTCGATCTCAAAGGGCCCTTCCGAGAGCACAAACGCAATCGAGGCGGCGATGGTCCCGACATCCTCGGCGATCAACACGCGCAGGCGATCGGGTTGCTCCGGATAATCCGCGATCGGCACATCCGGGGCGATGACCAGCAATTCCTTGACCCGCTTGAGCAATTCACCGCCGCCGATCGCCCCTTTGATGACATAGTCGGTCGCGCCCGCCTCAATGCCCGCATCGCGCTCATCGGGGCGGTCCAGGCTGGTCAGCAAGATCACCGGGATCTCGCTCATCTGCGGATCTTCGCGCACCATACGCGTGAGCGTTACGCCGTCCATGCGCGGCATATCGACATCGCTCACCACCAGCGAATAGGGGCGTTTTCGCAACATTTCAAGCGCCGCGGCACCGTTTTCGGCCATATCAATCGGCACTTCGAGCTCCGACAGGATAAAGCCCACACTCGCCGCAATGGTCTCGATATCGTCGACGATGAGAATGCGCTTGCCCAATTCCCCCGAGTAGACCGGGCGCGCCGGGCGCGGGCCACCGACCCTTTGCGAGGCAACTTTCGCGGTGCCCACGCGCTCCAGCGGCTGGGTGGTGCGCGTATCGAGCTCGGTCTGCGCCGCAGCGCCCTCATCTACATCCGCGTGCTCGTCGGGTTTTAGATACGCGTGCAGCGCGCGCATCGCGCCGACCGTGCGGCTGATATCAAGCTCCAAAAATTCATCGGCCACGGCCGCGTCGAGCAAATGCACGCCGCGCAAAAGCGCGCGCGTCGGCCATGCCCGCTCAAAAGACTCGGCCTCGGCCATCTCCAAAACCACCTTTTCCATCAATGTGGCGAGTTTGGCGATCTTGTCCAAACCGAGCATCGCCGCGGCGCCGCGAATCGCGTGCAAATGCGCGGCCGACTCCACCAGCGCCTCGCGCGCGCTCCACTCGTTGAAGATGCTCATCATCGAAATGGACAGCGCCGACAGCCGCTCGCGCGCCTCCGCACGAAACATCTCCCGAAATTGCGCCATCGGATCGGCGCTGTCCGCATCGCCCGGCGGCGTTGCGTCTTGCGCTGTGTCCTCCGCCGCGACGCTGGCCGGCGCATACGCCTCGAGCAAATCCGCAAGGCTTGCCAACCCGCCGCGCAACAGCCCCAGGCGAGCCGGGCGCGCCTGGGCATCGTGGCGCAATTCGTCGAGCAAAAGTCCCACGCCCTCGGACAGCGCGCGCGCGCCCGCCGACAGCCGCGTACCCTCGCCGGCCAGGCGCTCGAAACGCTTCTGAAGGTCGCTCAACGCGAGCGAAAGTTGCTCGGCCTCAACTTCGGGTGGCGATGTCATAGGCGTCGGGGGCCAAAGAAATGAATATGAACAATCCGCACGATTCGGCATGACGATTTCAGCTAAAAAATTCCCTGCGCCGGAGCATACGACGGCGGCGGCGGGCATGGCAAACGCCTTTGTGTTTTTTGTCCCTCCCTCGCTTCGCTTGCCTGCGGGTCCAGGATTCTCCCTATGAATATTCTGCTAAATATACGGCGCAAGTCAGGGTATTTGGCGCGCGAAAATTGCGCGCATGACGCTATGCAGCCGCCGCCTCTTATGCTATTTCACAGCCGCGGCGCATCGTTGATAATGATTATCAATATCCCCATCACTCATGAATGGACGAGGCGCTCGACGAAACGGAGTGCTCAAAAGGCACGTCTCAGGCGCTTTTAGAGAAGATGGGGCCCCCTTCTTCTCGCTAAAAATTAGACCGAATAAATCGTAGTCGAGGAAAAATTATGGCACTTGCAGAGTTGGATTATATTTCGTCCCAGAAAGACCTGAAGTCGCTGGAAAAAGAGCTGATCAAGTCCATGGCCGGTTGCTATACCGTGGACTTCCAATTTGCGGAGACCTTCGCTCCGACGAAAGACTATGCCTATCGCGACCGCTATCATGAGCGGGCCAAAGAGTATGTCTTTGTGGTCGAAGAGAGCGAAAATAAGATCTCGCTGCAGCACCTGCTGCGGGTCGGCAATCCCATCAACGATGGCGTTGAAGGCAAGACCACGATCATCAAGCACTGGCGCCAGGACTGGGTCTACCAGAACCGCGAGATGCTCAGCTACGTCAAGGATTTTGAGTGGCGAAAGGTTCACCTGAGCGCCGAGGCCGTGCGCGGCACCTGGACCCAGCAGGTCTATCAGGTCGACGACGCGCCGCGCTACGAGGGTTTCGGGCGCTGGGTTCATCTTAACGGGCGCCACTACTGGGACGGCGTGGCCGACGCGCCCCTGCCGCGGCGCGACCGGACCACCCGCGACGACTATAATGTGCTGGTGCGCGACTGCCGCATCGAGGTCTTCGCCGATGGCGGCTGGATGATCGACCAGGACAACCGCAAGGTCCTGCGCGACGATGCCGGAACGGACACGTTAATTTGCCTTGAAAAAGGGCTTGAGACCTTTACGCCCGACGATTATGATGCCGCGCCTTTTGACGCCTGGTGGGTCAATCGCTCGGATTTCTGGGCGGATGTGCGCCGCTGTTGGAGCGAACTTCGAGACAGCTGCGAGGGCTTTAAGTTCGAGCTGATCGTCGACGACGTGCTGATGTACGAGTCGTTTTTCAAGCTGGCCGAGCAATTCACTGATCCGAGCAATTATGACTCTCAGGCCGCGACCCAGGGGATTAAAGCCATCCTCAAGCGTCATATCCACGACTATTGAGCAATAGCGGGGCCGCCTGAGCGCGGCCCCGCCACCTATGAAAGTTTGTAATTTGCACCGACATGGAGAACCACTTTATCATGCGCAAAAATAAGCATAAATTCATTATATTATTCGTGGCGCTAAGCACGGTTCTTATGGCCGCAGGCTGCGATAAGCCCGCAGAAGAGCCCCAGGCGCCCGAGAGCGCCGCGCAGGCGCACAGCGATGAGGCCGCCGCCGAGCAGCCCGCCGAGGCCAAGCGCCTGGTGACCATCGGCTTTAGCGTCACCGAAATCGTCTTCGCGCTGGGGGCCGGCGAGCAGGTCGTCGCCGCGGACAAATCCAGCATCTTCCCCGAAGAAGCCAAAAAGCTCGCCACCCTGGATCTCTTCCGCAATATTTCGGCCGAGCCGATCATTGCCCAGGACCCCTCGCTGGTGCTGGTCGCCGAGGATACCAACCCCAAAGATGCGCTCGAGAAGATCAAAGCCGCCGATATCGAAGTCGTTGAGATCGACGGAGAAGCCACCGTGGACGCCACCAAGGCGCGCATCGAAAAGATCGCCGGGGTCTTGGGGCTTGAGGAAAAGGCCACCGAGCTAAATGCCACAATCGACGCGCAAATCGCCCAGGCCGCCAAGAAAAGTGAGGCCTGCGAGAAGCCCGCGCGCACCATGTTCATCTACGCGCGCGGCCCCAATACCGTGATGGTCGCCGGCAAGGGAACCGCCGTCACCTCGCTTATTGAGTTGGCCGGTGGTGAGTCGGTGCACGGGGATATCGAAGACTTTAAACCCATGAGCGCAGAGGCGATCGTCGGCGCGAATCCCGATGTCATCCTGATGACCGACGGGGGCTTGCAGAGCCTGGGAGGCATCGACGGCGTCAAGCGACTCAAGGGTCTTGGCGACACCGAGGCGGTCAAGAACGGCCGCGTCCTCACCTATGACGACGCGGTGCTGCTCAGCTTCGGCCCCCGCCTGGGAAGCGTCGCCCTCGAACTCGCCGATGCGCTCTGCCTGGACGCCTCGGAGCCCTCCGCTGAAAACAACACCGATAAGCCGGAAGCAAGGTGAAGTTTCCTCCCCCCGCCCGCTTCGCCAGCCAATCGACCATGGTGGCGCTGCTCGGCAGTATGCTTTTAGTCGCCATGCTGGCCGGGGTGCTGGTGGGCGCGGCGGATATCTCCGCGGCGCAGGTGCTCCAGGTCATCGGGGCGAAGCTCGGGCTCGTTGAGCCCGCCGAAGGGCGCGTGGAGGCGATCATCTGGGCCATTCGGCTGCCCCGCGTGCTCCTCGGAGCGCTGGTGGGCGCAAGCCTCGCGCTGGCCGGCGCCTCCCTGCAGGGACTCTTTCGAAACCCACTGGCCGATCCCGGCCTGATCGGCATCTCCAGCGGGGCGGCGGCCGGCGCGGCACTGGCCATGGTCGCCCGCTGGACCCTCGGCCCCCTATTTGCCTGGGTTCCCGTGGCATTTCTGGTGCCGATGGCCGCCTTTTTTGGCGGCGTTCTCACGACCTATATCGTCTACCGCATCGCGACCGCCGGCGGGCATACCTCGGTGGCCACCATGCTGCTGGCGGGCATCGCAATCAACGCGCTGACCGGGTCCCTGATCGGGTTTATGACCTACGCCGCCGACGAAGCGGCGCTTCGCTCCCTGAGCATGTGGATGCTGGGAAGCCTGGGCGGCGCGGGCTGGATGCAGGTCTGGGTCTGCCTGACCTGTGTCGTTGTGGGCGGCTATTTTTTGGTGCGCAGCGCCAACGAAATCGACGCGCTTTTGCTCGGCGGGCGCGAGGCCAAGGATCTCGGCGTGGACGTGCAGCGCCTGGAGCGGCGCATCGTCATCCTCAGCGCATTTATGGTCGGCTCGGCGGTTGCCTTTACCGGGTTGATCGGGTTTGTCGGGCTGGTCGCCCCACATATTATTCGGCTGTGGCGCGGCCCGAGCCACCGCGCGGTGCTGCCCGGGGCGATGCTCCTGGGCGCGCTCTTGCTGATCCTTGCCGACACCATCTCTCGCACACTCCTTGCGCCGGCAGAACTCCCCATCGGCATCGTCACCTCACTGGTGGGCGCGCCGTTCTTCCTCCTTTTATTGATCCAGCGCCGCGGTGAGGGGTGGATATGAGTCTGAGCGCCGAAAATGTGACCGTGCAGGCGGGCAGCAAGATCCTGGTGGACCAGGCCTCCCTGCACTGCCTGCCCGGCAAGGTTGTGGTGCTCCTGGGGCCAAATGGCGCGGGAAAATCAACGCTGCTCGGCGCGCTTACAGGCGACGCCAACACGCGCGGGCGTCCGCAGCGTCGAAACGGCGCATCTTCGGGCAGCGCGCCGGGCCACGTCAGCCTGGAGGGGCAACTCATCGAGCACTGGGCACCCGGCCTGCTCGCCCGGCGCCGCGCAGTGCTTCGCCAGAATACCCAGGTCCCCTTCGCGTTCACAGCGCGTGAAGTGGTCGAGTTTGGGGATATCCCCTGGCAAAAAGTCGCCCCACGCACCGGCGCTGGCCGAGCGTATGAGCACGATGTCATGGACTATCTGAGTGCGGTCGGCCTGGCCGCGCTGGCCGGGCGAAAGTACCCCACGCTCTCGGGCGGTGAAGCCCGCCGCGTGCAACTTGCGCGCGCGATGTACCAGATCCGCGCGCTTGAGTCGCCCGCGCCGCCCCACATATTGCCCGCGCGCTACTTGCTGCTCGATGAGCCCCTCGCCGGGCTGGATATCGCCGAATCTTCGCGCGTGCTCGGCATCATCAGCAAACTTCGCGCGCAACAGATTGGCGTGATCTGCGTCTTTCATGACCTCAACGCAGCCGCGCATATCGCCGACCATATCGTGCTCATGCGCCAGGGAAAAATCCTCGCCCAGGGCCCGGCGGCGCAGTGTATGACGCGAGAAAACCTGGTCGATTGCTTTCAAACCGATATGGACGTCACGCTCAACGAGCGCGGCACTCCGGCCATCCGCGCCGTCTTCGTGCATTAATAACGCCCGCTCCGACCTCGATCATTTCGACAACACGCGCCCCGCCCCCTGCCAACACCGCCATAACGCCCGGCCTCGCCGAATCGCATCAACGGCCGGGGCGTCGGCGAAAGCCCGCGCGCCGAGCACCGGCTTGAGGATCTTCTGCGCCTCCGCCCCGCGCCCGTTCTGATAAAAGAGCTCCGCCAGCACCACGCGCGCGGCCCAAAATTCAGCATCGCAACTCAACGCATTTTTAAGCGCCTGGGCCGCCTCCCCCACGTCGCCCTGCTCGCGCCGGATCAGCCCGAGCACGTACCAACTATAGGGAAGTCGCGGTTGAAGATGCAGCAGGCCGCCAAAGATCGCCGCCGCCTCGTCGAAGTGCTCGCGCTCAAAAAGCAGCAATCCGAGCCGGGAAAGACTCCATATTTCGGTGTCATTGAGAATCATTTTCTCTCTCTCTTCTGAGTCGATAGACATAGGTCAGCAATTCGGCCACGGGTTCGTAGAATTCGGCCGGGATTTCGGTGTCGATCTCGGTGTCGACCAGGGCCCGGGCGAGGTCGATATTCTTGACGATGGGAATGCCGTAGCGGCGCGCCAGGCGCTTGATCTCTTTGGCAACTTCTCCGCGCCCCGCCGAGAGCACCGTGGGAGCGCCGCCCTTGCTCGCGTCATAGCGCAGCGCCACCGCAACATGTGTGGGATTGACGACCACCGCGTCGGCCTTTTTGACCTGCTTGGTGCCGCCGCCGCGCAGCAGCTCCCGATGAAATCGCTTGCGCTCACCCTTCACCTGCTGGTCGCCCGAAGCCTCCTTATGTTCGCGTTTTACCTCGTCTTTTCCCATCCTCAGACTCTGAGCATGCTGGCGGCGCTGCCAGAAGAGATCGAAGACTCCGAACCCAATCAGCGCCCCGCCCAAATAGATGCACAGGTCAAAGATGACGTCCGAGACGATGATCAATCCCTTCCATAAAGTCAGGCGCGGAAGCTCAATGAGCATCGGGAGTTTGTCGCGAATCACCATATAGCCCAGGGTGCCCGCGACCGATAATTTGGCGATATTCTTGGCCAGATCGACAAGCTTTTTGGGCGCGAACATCTTCTTGAATCCGCCGACCGGATCGAGGCGTTTTCCCTGCGGCATCAGCGGCTCCAGGGTAAAAAGCGCGCCGATTTGCACATAATTAAAAAAAAGCGCCGCCGCGAAGGCCAGCGCCAGGGGCGGCGCGATCATCAGCCCGAGCTCGGCGAGCGCGCCCAGCAAAAACGGCCCGATATCGGCGCTCGTCGGGTCGCGCCCCGACACCAACTCAATGCTCTGGGTGATCAGCCCCGCCGAGCGCCCCACGATCACCGTCATCCATGCCGACAGCCCCGCGAACGCAAAGAGCACGACCATCGCGCCGGTAAATTCGCCCGATTTGGCGACATTTCCTTCTTTTCGGGCCTTGTCGCGGCGCTTCTGAGTGGGTTCTTCGGTCTTTTCGCTCATGGCTGCATCAACTCCAGAAGTCGCAGCACATGCTCCACGCTGAGCGCCGCGTCCTCCAAAAAGCGCTCAATCACCACATGCAAACCCACCAATAAAATCGCCACGCCCAGCACTGCCTTAAGCGGCATCCCCAGGAAAAAGACGTTGATCTGCGGCGCGGTTTTATTGACCAGCGCCAGCATAATATTGCTCACCAAAATCGCCGCAACGACCGGAAAGGCGAGCAAAACGCCCAGCGTGATCGCATCGGCCGACAGGCGCACGATGCCAAAAGTGATCGCCTGCAAGTTCTCACCGAAATGCGGAAAATCGATCGGCGGGACCATCACATAACTTCGAATCAGCACCGCCAAAAAAAGGCGATGCCCGCCGCTGAGCAAGAAGACGACCACGCCGAGCTGATACAGAAGATCGGCCGACACGCTCTCCTGGCTTTTGAGCTGCGGGACCATGGCGGTCGCCATGGTTTGGCCGCGCGACACATCGATCAATTGCCCGGCGATGCGCAGCGCGTCGAAGGCGAGCGCCGCGATAAACCCGATCATAAGCCCGACCACAAGTTCCTTGAGGATGAGTGCGCTGATGGCCAGCGCGCCCGCCGGGATCGCCTGGGCGGCGCCCATCTGCCAGACCGCCGGGTAAACCAGGATCGTGAGTGCCACGGAGATCCCCATCTTCACCGGCTGGGGCATCGCCTGCCCGCCCAGATACGGCACCAGGTAGACCACCGGCGTCATGCGCGCCGACACGAGCACCGCCAGCAAGATCGCCTGGTCAATGCCGCGCTGAACGCCCTGATCTATCAGAAACTCCCACATGCAACCGCCGCCTCGCTTGATGGCATATTCGGGTCATTTTGCGCTCAGAACAGTCCCGCAAACCCCTCGAATAACATCTGTGTGAACGCCAATAATTGCCCGCCAATCCACGGCCCCGCGATAACCAGGCTCGCGAAAACCGCGATAAGCTTGGGCACAAAGGTCAGCGTCTGCTCCTGAATCTGAGTGGTTGCCTGAAATACGCTCAGCGCCAGCCCCACCACCAGGCTCGCCATCACCGGCGGAGCCGACACGATCAGCACCAAAAAAAGCGCCTGACGAGTGATTTGCAGAATATAATTTTCCATCAGTATTCTCTGAAAAAGATCGCCTCAGACATATCCAAGCACCAACCCCTTCACGACCAGAAACCAGCCGTCCACCAGCACGAAAAGCAGCAGCTTAAACGGCAGGCTGATGGTCGTCGGACTCAACATATGCATCCCCAGACTCAGCAAAATATTGGCAATCACCATATCGATCACGATAAACGGCACAAAGAGAATAAACCCGATGGTAAATGCTTCTTTGAGCTCGCTGACGACGAAGGCCGGGATCAGGATCATCAGGTCGTCGCGCTCGACCTGGTCGCGCTGCTCGGGCGGGCGAAGTTCCATCGCCAGGTCGAAGAGCAACGCCTTTTCCACCGCGTGCGCATGTTTATCCAAAAACGCGCGCAGCGGGTCGCCAACGCGTGTCGCAAGCTCGCGGTAGTCGTCAAAACCCGGGCGCGTACCGCTCTGCTCGAAGGCCTCGAGCGTGGGCGCGACCTCCTCGTAGATCTGCATGCCCACCGGCGCCATAATATAAATGCTCAAGACGATCGCCAGACCGGTAATCACCTGATTGGGCGGCACCGATTGCGCGCCAATCGCGGTGCGCAGCAGCGACAAAACCACCGCGACCTTCACGAAGCTGGAGACCATAATCAGCAAGAATGGCAGCAGCGCCAGAAGTCCCAGCGCGACCACCATCGTCAGCGGACTTCCACCCGCCCCGGGCGCCTG
>Ga0209075_1002262_pt1 | contig 17131 bp, 14 predicted proteins | sample Stecom2011_FD_187523 | JGI IMG/M metagenome (GOLD analysis project Ga0209075, IMG submission 187523) | Agricultural soil microbial communities from Utah to study Nitrogen management - Steer compost 2011 (SPAdes) (version 2) | ecosystem: Environmental > Terrestrial > Soil > Agricultural land...
GGGCTCGATATCTCCGACATCGAGGTCATCGACACTCCCCATAGCCACGCGTCGGCCGAGAAGGCCGTCGAATGCGTGCAGAGCGGCAAGGCGTCGCTGCTGATGAAGGGCAGCCTTCATACCGATGAGCTGATGCATGCCATCCTCAAGTATAATGGGGGGCTGCGTACCGAACGCCGCCTGAGCCACGTCTTCATCATGGACGTGCCCAATTACGACGAGCTGCTGTTCATTACCGATGCGGCCGTGAACATCTTTCCCGACCTCGAGGCCAAGGCCGATATCGTGCGCAATGCCATCGATCTGCACCACGGACTGGGGTTGGGCACACCGCGTGTGGCCATACTGTCGGCGGTGGAGCAGGTCACCAGCAAGCTTCCCACGACACTCGAAGCCGCCGCCCTGTGCAAGATGGCCGACCGGGGTCAGATCGAAGGTGGCCTGCTCGACGGCCCGCTGGCGTTCGACAATGCCATAAGTCCGGAAGCGGCGCGCGTGAAAGGCATCTCGTCGCAGGTGGCCGGCCGCGCACAGATTCTGGTCGTGCCCGATCTGGAAGCCGGCAACATGCTGGCCAAGAATCTCACATTCCTGGGTGGCGCGTCGGCCGCCGGAATCGTGCTGGGCGCCAAGGTGCCCGTCATCCTTACCAGTCGTGCCGACAGCAACAGCACCAAGCTGGCGTCGTGCGCGGTGGCGTCGCTGTATGCCGATTACCTGAGCAGAAGCGTGGCAGCACCTGTTGGCGAGGTCAAAAATGGGTGACGTGATTCTCGTCGTCAATGCCGGCAGTTCCAGCCTCAAGTTTCAGGTTCATGAAGTCACGCCAGACGGTACGCTGGCATTTTCATTAAATGGTCAGGTGTCGGGCATCGGCGCCGAACAGCCCGGCTTTCGCGCCAGGGATGCAAATGGTGCCGTGCTGGAAGACCGGCGCCTGCAACCCGGCGATGTGCCTGATCTGGCCGCCGCACAAGAGATCATGGCCGGCTGGCTGCAGGGCCACATGCCGGGGCCGCCGCTGGCGGTGGGGCACCGCATCGTGCACGGCGGGCCGCGCATGAGTCGCAGCGTGCTGCTGTCGCACGACATCCTCGATTATCTCGACAGTCTGTCGCCGCTTGCGCCGCTGCATCAACAGAACAATCTTGCACCGGTGCGGGTCATTTTCGAACACTGGCCCGAGATTCGCCAGGTGGCGTGCTTCGACACGGCGTTTCACCGCACGCAGAGCCCCGTGGTCGAGCGGTTTGCGCTGCCTAACGAATACTACGAACGTGGCGTGCGCCGTTACGGGTTTCACGGGCTTTCGTATCAATACATAGCCGGGCGATTGCGCGAAACCATGCCCGAGGTTGCGGCAGGGCGGGTCATTGCCGCCCACCTGGGGTCAGGTGCGTCGGCCTGTGCCATGGTCGACGGCGTCAGTCGCGAGACCACGATGGGCTTCACGGCGCTCGACGGGCTGCCCATGGGAACCCGCCCCGGGCGGCTCGACGCGGGGGTGGTGCTGTGGATGCTGGAGCAGGGCATGAACCACGATGAGATCCAGGACCTGCTCTACAATCATTCGGGAATGAAGGGGCTGTCGGGCATCAGTAACGACATGCGCACGCTGCTTGCCAGCACTGATCCGGCGGCCCGGCTGGCCGTCGACTACTTCACCTACCGTACCGCAGAGAGCATTGCCGGGCTGTGTGTCGCAGCCGGGGGACTCGATTCCCTGGTGTTCACCGCCGGGGTCGGCGAGAACTCGCCCGAGATCCGCGCCGGCGTCTGCAGCCGGCTCGAATGGCTGGGCGTGCGGCTCGACGAAGCTGCCAACGCCGCGAATGCCCAGGTCATTTCCGGCCCCGACAGCCGTATCGGCGTCTATGTCGTGCCCACCAACGAAGAACTGGTCATCGCACGGCAGACTCACGATACGATCCGCGGCATGCTCTGAGCGGCGCAGGGCCCGTTACGGGGCCCGGCCCGCGCTTCTGCGTACGCTGCCGCCGGCCGGCGTGCCGAAGGTTTTTCAACGGAGGATCCCCCATGCCCACCACGCAACGCCCCGAATCAAGTTCGCTTCTGCAGGTGCCGGCCTACCGGCGCTGGGCGCAGGGCCATGGCGTCGTGTCGCACCAGGCGCGCACCAACGACGCCGTTCTGGCTTTGGCCGCACGGCTGGTCGAACTGGGCAGGGTGCCGGACGCCGCGTTCGTATTCGACGTTCTGGCCGCCGCCGATCGGCTGGCCAACGCGGCCATGTGGCTGGTCGTGCACATGACGTACGCCCGTCGCGTGCGGCTCGACGGTACCCCGCTGCAGCCCGATGATTTCAAGGCTTCGCCGCAGGGCCACACGGGCGGGTCCCTGAACATGGTCCCCGCCTATGTGGGTTATCTGGCGGCCAACGCGCTCACGGGCCACACGCGCGGCTGGCTCATGGGGCAGGGCCACTGCGTGGCGGCCATCGAGGCCGTGAACGCGCTCATCGGCAACGTGTCGCCCGGGCAGGAAGGGCGCTATACGGCAACCGATGAGGGGCTCACGCGGCTTGTCGAAGACTTCTATTCGTATGCCATCACTTCCGAAGGCCTGCCTGGCGTGCCGTTGGGCAGTCACGTCAACGTGCATACCGCCGGCGGTGTATCGGAAGGCGGTTACCTGGGATTCGCCGAAGTGCAGTATGTGCACATGCCTTTGCCCGGCGAAAGCCTGGCGGTTTTTCTGAGCGACGGCGCATTCGAGGAACAGCGCGGCGGCGACTGGGCGGCGCGCTGGTGGCGGCCTGCAGACAGTGGCTACGTGATGCCGGTCATGATCATGAACGGCCGGCGTATCGACCAGCGCACGAACATCGTTCAGGAAGGCGGTGCGAACTGGCTGATGCGACACCTGAGTCTGAACGGCTTCGATCCGTTCGAGATCGATGGGCACGACCCGGCCGCCTACACGTGGGCCTTGCTGCACATGGAAGACACGCTGGCCGGTTACGTGCAGGCCGAGCGTGAGGGCCGCCTGACCTACCCCTCGCGTCTGCCGCACGCCATTGCCACCTGCGTGAAGGGCTATGGCTTTCCGGGCGCGGGTACCAATCACGCGCACAATCTGCCGCTTGAAGGGAATCCGGCCGTGGATGCCGCTGCGCGGCAAGAGTTCAACGCGGGCGCGGCGCGCCTGTATGTCGACGTGCCGACGCTCGATGCGGCCCGGGCCTATTTCAAGTTGCACGCGACACAGTCCCGCCCGCTGGAGCGCGATCATCCGCTCGCGCGACGCCGGGTTGCCGTGCCCGAGCTGCCCCGCGGAACCGTGCGCTATGCGCCTGATGAAGCCGTTTCACCCATGCGCGCGATCGACGATGCCTTCGTCGAGATCGTACAGGCCAACCCCCAATTGCGGGTGCGGGTGGGCAACCCCGATGAGCTGCAGAGCAACCGCATGGTGCGCACCCTGGCGCTGCTCAAACACCGGGTTGACCAGCCGGAACCGGGCGGGCTCGAAGCGGTCGACGGTTCCGTGATCACGGTACTGAACGAAGAAGCGGTGATCGGCGCCGCACTGGGTAATAAGGGCGGGTTGAACATTGCCGTGAGCTACGAGGCGTTCGCCGTGAAGATGCTGGGTGCCATGCGCCAGGAAGTGCTGTTTGCCCGCCATCAGCGCGAGGCGAATGCGGCGCCGGGCTGGCGCGGTGTGCCTGTCGTGGTCACATCGCACACCTGGGAAAACGGCAAGAACGAACAGTCCCATCAAGACCCCACACTCAGCGAGGCGATGCTGGGTGAGATGTCCGACACGGCGCGCGTACTGTTTCCCGTGGATGCAGCCACTGCGGTGGCCGCATTGCGCGCAATCTACGAGAGCGAGGGCGTGATCGGCACGCTCGTCGCGCCCAAGCAGGAGATGCCGCAGATTTTCAGCGAACACGATGCGCACGCGGCCATGCAACAGGGCTTTGCCGCGCTGCAGCCGCTCACGGAAGCGGTGCGGGTTCAACTGGTTGCCGTGGGTGCGTACCAATTGCTCGAGGCCCGTCGCGCGGCCGAAGTGCTTGCCGAATGCGGATGCATCGCCCAGGTCGTGGTGGTGCTGGAGCCGGGGCGCCTGCGCCAGCCGCGTGATCGCATCGAAGCGGGTTTCGTCTGCCCCGACGCGGCCCTCAATGCCGCCTTTCCGTCGGACATGCCGCGCGTGATCGTGTCGCACACCCGGCCTGAACCCATGCTGGGCGCCCTGCGGCGCATCGACGGGGGCCCGCGCAGCACGGCGGCTGCGGGTTACATCAACCGCGGTGGCACGTTCGACGTGCAGGGCATGCTCTTCGCGAATCACTGCACGTGGGCGCACATCGTTCAGCTGGCGGCGCAGGTCATGGCAGAGCCGGCCACGCGTTTCCTGAATGATCGGGTGATGAATGCCCTGGCCGGCCGCGGCCACCTTGCCGACCTTTATTCATGACACGGGCGATCTCATGAGCGCACACCAACCATTCAGTCTGTCATTCCTGGGCGCAGCAAGTACGGTGACCGGCTCGCGAACCCTGCTGCGCGCAGGCGGGCGGCAAGTTCTGGTCGACTGCGGCCTGTTTCAGGGCTTGAAGAACCTGCGCCAGCGCAACTGGGCACCGTTTCCCGTCGACCCGGCGGGGCTCGATGCCGTTTTGCTCACCCATGCGCACCTCGACCATTCAGGCTATTTGCCGCGCCTGACGCGGCTGGGATTCAACGGCCCCATTTATGCCAGCGCCGCGACCGTCGAGCTGGCCCGCATTCTGTTGCTCGATAGCGCAGGCATCCAGGAAGCGGACGCCGAGTTTCTGAATCGGCACGGGCTCACGTCGCACAAGCCGGCGCTGCCGCTGTACACCGTGCGCGATGCCGAACACACGCTCAGGCAGTTTCGCAAGGTAGAGTTTGATGAATGGGTGGAGCCCGTTGCCGGGCTGCGGGTACGCTGGCGCAGCGCCGGACACATTCTGGGCGCTTCGATCATCGAGATCGAGCACGCGGGGCGCCGTGTGGTGTTTTCGGGCGACCTGGGCCGCTACGACGATGCGATCATGCACGACCCGACCCGCATCGAGCGGGCCGATTACCTGGTGCTGGAATCCACATATGGCGACCGCAACCATGGCGACGACGATCCGCTCGAAACGCTGCATTCGATCATCACACGTACCACCCAACGCGGCGGAACGGTCGTGATTCCGGCGTTCGCGGTGGGGCGGGTGCAGCTGCTGCTGTGGTACTTGTACCGCTTGCGCGGCAAGGGGCGGCTGCCTGCCAGCCTGCCGGTGTACGTCGACAGCCCCATGTCCACCGACGCCACCGACCTGTACGCGCGCAACACCAGCCTGCTGCGTCCCAGTTATTCCGAATTGCAGGCCGCTTTCCAGATGCCGCGTTACGTGCGCGATGTTCAGGAGTCGAAATCGCTCGACGTGTCGCCTATGCCGAAGATCATTGTCTCGGCCAGCGGCATGGCCACCGGCGGGCGTGTGCTGCATCACCTCAAGCATTACGCGCCGGATCCGCGTTCGACCATTCTGTTTGCCGGTTACCAGGCGGCTGGTACGCGCGGCGCCACGATCGTGCACGGCGGATCCCAAGTCAAGATTCATGGTGAATACGTGCCCATACGTGCGGAAGTCCAGAACCTCTCGTCGCTTTCGGCTCATGCCGACAGCAACGAGATCATGCGCTGGCTGCGCGGATTCGAAGTCGCGCCGAATCGCTGCTTTCTGAACCATGGCGAACCCGAGGCGGCCGACAGCCTGCGCCTGCGCATCAAGGACGAGCTCGGCTGGCGCGCGCGCGTGGTCGAGCACCTGGACGAGGAGACGCTGCAATGATCGAAGTGCCCGGCATGGCGGCAGCCGCACAGGAATCTGCGCTCGCCCAGCTGCTGGCGCGACGGCTGCGCATCCATACGGTTCACGAATCCGTCGTATTCCTGCGTTCCGACAGTCCGGTGTGCCGGGCCGAGGGTCTGGGTACGCAGGTGCGCGTCACGGTGCGCTTCGGGGCGCGCGAGATCATGGCCACCCTGTACCAGGTCGATGGCGACGCCCTGGGCCTGGATGAAGCCGGGTTGTCTGAATCGGCCTGGAAGCGGCTCGGGCTGCAGGATGGCGATACGGTGTCTATACGTCAACCACACCCGCTGGATTCTCATTCGGCATTGCGCCGGCGCATCTTCGGGCACCGGCTCGACGAAACCTCGTTGTGCATGGTCATCTCGGACATTGCGGCCGAGCGCTACTCCGATGTGCATATCGGCTCGTTTCTCACGGCGTGCACCACCTTGCCTCTGGATGCCGACGAAACGCGGGCCCTGACCCGCGCCATGGTGGGCACGGGCGTGCAACTGAGCTGGCCGGCCGAGATGGTGCTCGACAAGCATTGCGTGGGCGGTCTGCCCGGCAATCGCACGACGCCGCTGGTGGTGGCGATCGTTGCGGCGCATGGGCTCACGATTCCCAAAACATCATCGCGTGCGATTACCTCGCCGGCCGGTACGGCCGATACCATGGAAACGCTGGCACCCGTCGATCTGCCGATCGAGCACATTCGCCGGGTGGTCGACCAGGAAGGGGGGTGCGTCGTGTGGGGCGGCGCCATGCAGCTGAGCCCGGCCGATGACATCATGATTCGCGTCCAGCGCGCGCTCGATCTGGAAAACGACGGCCAGATGGTGGCGTCGGTGCTGTCGAAGAAGATCGCAGCCGGAGCCACCCACATTGTGGTTGACATACCCGTGGGGCCCACGGCCAAGGTGCGCAGTGCGGCGGCGGCGGACGTGTTGCAGGGGTTGCTGGAATCGGTTGCGTGCGACTTCGGCCTGCATCTCACCACGTTGCGCACCGATGGGCGTCAGCCCGTCGGTCGGGGAATCGGCCCGGCGCTGGAGGCCCGCGATCTGCTGGCCGTATTCCGCAATGAGCCTGATGCGCCCGTGGATTTGCGCGATCGTGCCTGCCGCCTGGCCGGCATCCTGCTGGAAATGGGTGGCAAGGCCGAGACGGGGCAGGGCTACCAGCAGGCCCTGCAGACACTGGCTGATGGCCGCGCATGGAAGAAGTTCGTCGCGATCTGCGAAGCGCAGGGCGGCATGCGTGAGCCGGGTGTGGCCGCGTTGCAGCGGCCGTTGTGTGCGCCGGAAGCGGGGCGCGTGCGCGCGATCGACAACCGGCGGCTGGCACGTCTGGCCAAGCTTGCCGGTGCGCCGGAAACCGCCGTGGCGGGCGTGGAAATGATGGTACGCATGAGCGATACGGTGCAGCGCGGCCAGCCTCTGTGCTGCGTGCACGCTGCCAGCCCGGGTGAGCTCGAGTATGCACTGGCGTTTGCCGAGGCGAATCCCGATATCTTCGCCGTAGAGCCGATTTAGCGGCTGCGGCCGGTACGTTTGAGCGCTGCAGTAAGCCCGAGCGCACCGGCCACGACGAACAGCCCCATTGCCCAGAACACGTATTCGATACCCAGCAGTTTCACTTGGGCGTCCATGCAGGTGGCATAGATGCCGAACAGCCAGGGCAGGGCGGCATCGAGCCCCGTTGCGACCATGAAGCGGTCGGCAAACGTGCGCTCGCACGAGAACATCTGGGCAGCAACCGAATATTGATACCATCCGGCCAGCACGCCGGCGGCGGCCAGTACGGTGGCCAGCATGCCGGCGATTCGCGGCGCGACGCCGCTTGCCCGCCCCAGCAGCACGCCCAGCCAGCACACAGCGGCAATGGCCAGAAACAGCAGGCGTTGCAGCACGCACCAGGCACAGGGCGGCATGTCGAAGACATGCTGCGAAACCAGGGCGGCGCCAACGCCGCCCACACAAAGCAGGGCGACCCCATGCAACAGTCGTGTGGAAGCTGAATTCATGAACGTTTGATTTCCTGTGCCAGATTCACGATGAGGTCGTGCGCACCATCCCAGATGATTTGTACGCCCAGGCACAACAGCAGAAAGGCTGACAGGCGCATGACCACGGCGGTGCCATTGGGCCCGAGGCGCCTGATCACTTCACCGGCAAAACGCAGTACGAAGTACACGGCCACGCCCGCGACCAGCAGCCCGAGAAGGGCGCCCGAAAGTTTGAAAGCAGCGCGCAAGGCGGTGTCGTGCTGAACGGTGGCGCCGACCGTGATGGCCGCTGACAGTGAGCCCGGCCCCGCAATCATGGGAAATGCCAGCGGATAGAACGCCTTGGAGCGGATCTGCTCGTAGGTGTAGGTATCGGCCATGTCCTGTGCATGGCGGGTGTCGGGGTCGGAGGCGTTGATCAGGCTCCATGCGGTGGCCACCACCAGAAGTCCGCCACCGACCCGGATCACGGGCAGCGAAATGCCGAAGAACGCCAGCACCATGTTTCCTGCGATCAGCGCACAGGCCAGCATGATGACGATGTTGATGGACACTTTCTTGGCGAGGCGTGCCCGGGCCGCGTGGCCGGCACCCTGGGTAAGGGTGAGGTAGATCGGTGCGGCGGCAGGCGGATTGAGGATCGGCAGGAGGGTTGCCAGAGTAAACAGGAAGCTGCGACCGAAGTCGAGAAACAGAAGGCTCATCATGGCGTATCCAGGGCAGACAGTACGTCGCGTTCGAACTGAAGCTGCGCACGGGGCTGTTCGAGCCGTTCGCCTTCGATGATGAAGATGTCTTCGACCCGGTCACCCAGCGTCATGATCTTCGCCATTTTCAGGTCGACCTGGTGCTGCGCGAAGACGCGTGCGAGGCTGTGCAGCAACCCGGGGCGGTCGGCGGCGGTAATCGACAGTCGCCACGATGCACTGTGTTCGTCGGGCTGCAATTCTACCGTGGGTACGATGGGAAACACGCGCGATCGCCTGGACGGGCGTCGCCATGCCAGAGCCTCGGGTGGCGGATGCCCGGCCTGCGGGTTGCGCAGGGCATCGGCCAGCTCGTGTTCCAGAAGACTCGCGCGCGACCGGTGGTCTTTTTCGGGTTCGGGCAGCAGCACCACGAAGCTGTCAAGCGCCCAGCCGTGATGCGTGGTATGGACCCGCGCGTCCTGCACGCTGTAGCGTCGCTCGTCGAAGTACCGGCAGATCGTCACGAACAGATCTTCGCGGTCGGGCGTGTACACCAGCACCTGCAGCGCTTCGTTCTGCCCCAGCACGCGTGCGCGCACCACCGGCTCGGTGCCGTTGACGCACCGGTGCAGGTGGCGGGTATGCCAGGCGATTTCGCTCGCCTCGTGTCGCAGAAAATACGCGACATCAAGTTGTGACCAGAATGCGTCACGGTCTTCGTCGGACAGGCCCATTCGGCGGATTTCGTCGATGGCCTCCTGCCGGCGTCGCGCCAGCACCGTTCCGGTATCCGGCTGGCTGCTGCCCAGCGCCGTCAGGCTCAGCCGGTACAGGTCTTCCAGAAGCTTGCCCTTCCAGGAATTCCATACCCGCGGGCTCGTGCCGCGAATATCGGCCACGGTAAGCAGGTACAGCGCGGTCAAACGACGCTCATCGCCCACCTGCGCCGTAAATTCCGCAATCACCGCCGGATCAGACAGGTCGCGCTTCTGCGCCACTGTGGACATGAGCAGGTGATGACGCACCAGGAATTCGCACAGCTCGGCATCGGCGCCGCCAATGCCGTGATCGCGGCAGAAGCGCCGAACCTCCTGTGCGCCCAGCTCGGAGTGATCACCGCCCCGGCCCTTGGCGATATCGTGAAACAGGGCCGCCACATAGAGCAGCCAATGATCCTCGAACTCGGCAATAAGCTGGCTGGCCAGCGGATACTCCTGCGCGTGCTCGGGCATGGTGAAACGTCGCAGGTTGCGGATGACCATCAGCGTGTGCTGATCGACCGTGTAGGCATGAAAAAGATCGTGCTGCATCTGCCCGACGATACGGCGAAAAACGGGCAGGTAGCGCGGCAGGATGTTCAGCATGGTCATGCGCCGCAAGGCATGCACGATGCCGCGCGGCTGCTGCAGGATCTGTATGAACTGCCTGCGATTGACCGGATTGCGGCGGAATTGTGCATCGATGCGGCGGCGCGCATGCCACAGCGCACGCAAGGTTTGGGCGGTCAGCCCCGTGAGCTCGCTGCGTTCCTGCATGATCAGAAAGGCCCGCAGAATCAGGGCCGGGTTGCGATCGAACCCGTCGTCACGGCGCAGGCAGAGCCGTCCGCGAATCATGCCGAAATCGGCATCGATGGGCTGGAATTGGTCGAGCGGCAGCGGAAACAGACGTTCTTCGATCGTCTGAAGAAGAATGGCGTTCAGTTGGCATACCACCCGCGCTGCCCAGTAATAGCGCTGCATCAGCAGTTCGCTGGGACGGCGGGTCTTGGTCGCCTCGAAGCCGTAGATTTCCGCAAGCGCCGGCTGCAGATCGAACAGCAGTCGGTCTTCGCGGCGCCCGGCCAGCAGGTGCAGTTCGATGCGCAGGCGCTTGAAAGCCTGCTCGGCGCGACGCAGCGCCCGCAGCTCTGCAGCGGTCAGGCCATCGTTGCGGGCGATCTCCGTCCAGGTCATGCCCATGCCCGCCGCCTGTGCCATCCACAACACCACCTGCAGGTCACGCAGCGCACCGGGCGATTCCTTGCAATTGGGTTCCAGCGCGTACGCGGTGTCGTGGTAGCGTGCATGGCGCTGCTGCATTTCGGCGCGTTTGGCCTGGAAGAAGCTGCGCGGGTCGCGTTGTTCGGCCATGGCGGCATGCAGTGCGGGCATCAGCTCGCGGTCGCCCGCGAGCCACCGGGCTTCGAGCAGGGCGGTTTCGACCGTGACGTCGGCGGCGGCTTCACGTCGGCAGTCTTCGATTGTGCGCACACTGTGGCCGGGTTCGATGCCCAGATCCCACATGGCCGCAACGAAGGCTTCGAGGCGTGCCGCGGCCTGTTCGCCCGGCGCCTCGCGCAGCAGGATCAGGACGTCGACGTCGGAATAGGGGTAGAGCTCGCCGCGCCCGTAACCGCCCACGGCCACCAGTGCCGCGCCGGGCGGCAGCGGGCAGATTGCCACCAGGCCCCTGAGCGCCTTGTCGGCTGCGCGGCGCAGATTCTGCAGCAGGGGATCGGGCCGCCTGTTTTCGCGGAACAGCTGAATCGCGTCGCGACGGGCGTCGCTGAGCTGGCGACGCAGGGGAACGACGCCGGACGCCCCGGCCCGTTGCCGGGCGCTGCCAGGCCGACGGACCGGTTGCGCGTCGCTGGGGTGCATGGCTCAGGCTATTTGGTAACCCGTGACGAAGTCGGGAGGCGCAGGCATCCCGGGCGAGACCGTCAGCACCTCATAGCCCGTGTCGGTGACCAGGACCGCGTGTTCCCACTGCGCAGACAGGCTGCGGTCGCGGGTAACGACTGTCCAGCCGTCGGACAGCGTGCGGATATCGCGGCGTCCGGCGTTGATCATGGGTTCGATGGTGAAGATCATGCCCGGTTCGAGGCGCTGGCCGGTGCCCGGCTTGCCGTAGTGCAGGACCTGCGGGTCTTGATGGAAGCGACGGCCCACGCCGTGCCCGCAGTATTCGCGCACGACCGAGAAGCCGGCGGCTTCGGCGTGCTTCTGAATGGCATGACCGATGTCGCCCAGGGTGGCCCCGGGGCGAACCTGCTCGATGCCGAGCCACATGCACTCATATGTAATTTGCGTGAGGCGACGTGCGAGGATCGAGGGTTCACCGATCATGAACATGCGGCTCGTGTCGCCGAACCAGCCATCCTTGATGACGGTGACGTCGATATTCATGATATCGCCGTTCTTGAGCACCTTGTCGCCGGGAATGCCGTGGCAGATCACATGATTGACCGATGTGCAGATGGAAGCGGGAAACGGGGTGTAGCCGGGCGGCGCGTAGCCCACCGTGGCCGACTTGACGTTCAGCACGTTCGTTATGTAATCCATACACAGCCGGTCGAGCTCGGCGGTGGTGATTCCGGCCCGCACGTGCTGCGCCAGATAATCTAGCGTGGCGGCGGCTGCCTGGCAGGCGGCGCGCATTTTGTCGAGGTCGGCGGAGTCGGTGACAAGAGTCGTCATGGTTTCTGTGCTGGCTTAACGAAAAAATAGTAGAATTATAGGCTTTCCGGAATTTTCGTTTCCGGAGAAACCCAAAAACCCATATTCCGGAAAAACAAGCGTGCCTGCGGAACGCGTGTGTTTTACACGCCGAAATGGCGGGTGCGGGTTCTGGTTCAGCCGTGCTGAACAGAGTCTGTCATTCGTGTGCGCCGGGGTGTCTGGTGCGTGCAGTCTTGCCTTTGCGGCGGGTTGTACGAGCCGGATGACTTGCACCAGGCATTAGACCCAACCCTTGGAGATTTCATAATGTCTTTGATGCGTGAAATGCTGGAAGCTGGTGTGCACTTTGGCCACCAGACCCGATTCTGGAACCCGAAGATGGCCCCGTTCATCTTTGGCCAGCGGAACAAGATTCATATCGTCAATCTGGAACACAGCGTTGTCAAGTTCCTTGAGGCCCAAAAGTATCTGCGCCAGCTGGCAGCACGCGGCGGCAAGGTCCTGTTCGTGGGCACCAAGCGCGCGGCGCGCGAGATCGTGGCCGAAGAAGCCCAGCGTTGCGGCATGCCGTATGTCGACAGCCGCTGGCTCGGTGGCATGATGACCAACTTCAAGACGGTCAAAACTTCGATCAAACGCCTCAAGGAAATGGAAGCCCAGCAGGCCGAAGGTCTGACCGAGCGCATGAGCAAGAAAGAAGCGCTCATGTTCCAGCGCGAGCTCGACAAGCTCAACAAATCGATCGGCGGCATCAAGGACATGAACAACCTGCCCGATGCGCTGTTCGTGATCGACGTGGGCTACCACAAGATTGCCGTGGCCGAAGCGCGTACGCTCGGCATTCCCGTCGTGGCGGTTGTCGATACCAACCACTCGCCCGAAGGCATCGAGCACGTGATCCCCGGCAACGACGACTCTGCCAAGGCCATTGCGCTGTACGCGCGAGGCATGGCCGATGCCGTGCTTGAGGGCCGTGAACAGGCCCTGAACGGCATCGTCGAAGAACTGACCGAAGGCGACGAGGAATTCGTCGAGGTCGAGGTCGACGAGCAGACCGACGAAAACCGCGAGTAAGCGGTACGCCCGCGCGTAAAGCGCGATGCCCGATGCCGCCCGCGGGCGGCATCGGGCGATGCTTCGAGCCTGCCCCGGCTGTGGCCGGGGCGTGAATTACCGAACTGGAGAATACTGTGGCCCAAATTACCGCAACCATGGTCAAGGAACTGCGCGAGAAGACCGACGCGCCCATGATGGAATGCAAAAAGGCGCTGACCGAGGCGGATGGCGACATCGCCCGCGCCGAGGAAATCCTGCGTGTCAAGCTGGGCAGCAAGGCCAGCAAGGCGGCCGCACGCGTGACGGCCGAAGGCCTGATCGGTCTGTACATCGCCGACGACGGCAAGACCGGTGCCGTGATCGAAGTCAACTGCGAAACCGACTTCGTGGCCAAGAACGACGACTTCATCGCCTTCGTGAACGACCTGGCCCGCCTGGTTGCCGAAAAGGCGCCCGCCGACGTTGCCGCGCTCAGCGAACTGCCCATGGGTGAAGGCACGGTCGAGACCACCCGCGCCGCGCTGGTTGGCAAGATCGGTGAGAACATGTCGGTTCGTCGCTTCGAGCGCTACGAAACGACCGACAGCCTCGCGCAGTACGTTCATGGCGGCCGCATTGGCGTGCTGGTCGACTTTGCAGGTGGCGAAGAAGTCGGCAAGGACGTGGCCATGCACGTTGCCGCCATGAAGCCCAAGGCACTGAACGCCGAAGGCGTGCCCGCCGACGACATCGCCCGCGAGCGTTCGGTCGCCGAGCAAAAGGCCGCCGAATCGGGCAAGCCCGCCGAGATCGTCGCCAAGATGGTCGAGGGTTCGGTGCAGAAATACCTGAAGGAAGTCACCCTGCTGTCGCAGCCGTTCGTCAAGAACGACAAGCAGAGTGTCGAACAGATGCTCAAGGAAAACAACGCCAAGGTGAACCGTTTCGCCCTGTACGTGGTGGGCGAGGGCATCGAGAAGAAGGTGGAAGACTTCGCCGCCGAAGTCGCTGCCGCCGCCGGCAACAACTGATTCTCACCGGCTTTTGCATGGGCTCCTCCGTGAGCCCATGTGTTCTTCCTTTAAACTACCTTACGTTTGTTTTCCAGGGCCTCTTCAATGACGACCAGAACGTATAAGCGCGTCCTCCTCAAGCTGTCGGGGGAAGCCCTCATGGGCGAAGACGCGTTCGGCATCAATCGATCCACCATTCTGCGCATGACGGAAGAGATCGTCACCGTCGCGAAAAGTGGCATCGAGCTGGCAATCGTCATTGGGGGCGGCAACATCTTTCGCGGCATTGCGCCTGGCGCGCAGGGCATGGATCGTGCCACGGCCGACTACATGGGCATGATGGCCACCGTGATGAACGCGCTGGCGCTGCAAGACGCGCTCAAGCACGGCGGAGTCGATGCACGCGTGCAGTCTGCACTGCGTATCGACCAGGTGGTCGAGGCGTACATACGCCCCAAGGCACTGCGCTACCTCGAGGAAGGCAAGGTCGTCATTTTCGCGGCTGGTACCGGCAACCCGTTTTTCACGACCGACACCGCCGCAGCGCTGCGCGGTGCCGAAGTCGGTGCCGAGATCGTGCTCAAGGCGACCAAGGTCGACGGCATCTATACGGCCGACCCCAACAAAGACCCGAACGCCACGCGCTACGCGCGCATCAGTTTCGACGAGGCCATCGTTCGCAGACTGGAAGTCATGGACGCCACTGCGTTTGCCCTGTGCCGCGACCAGAAGCTGCCCATCAAGGTTTTTTCGATCAACAAGCCCGGTGCGCTGATGCGTGCCGTATCAGGCGAAGACGAAGGCACACTGGTGCATGTCTGACACAAAGGAATCGTAATGAGTCTTTCAGAGGTGAAAAAGTCGGCCGACACCCGCATGGCTAAGTCCGTTGAAGCCCTGCGCACCGGTCTGGCCAAGATCCGTACCGGCCGTGCGCACGCCGGTATTCTCGATCACGTCACGGTTGAATACTATGGGTCGCCCGTGCCGGTGAACCAGGTGGCAAACGTCACGGTGGTCGATGCCCGTACGCTGAACGTGCAGGTCTGGGAAAAAAACATGGCCGGGCCGGTAGAAAAAGCCATACGCGAATCCGACCTGGGTCTGAACCCCATCTCTATGGGCGACAGCATCCGCGTGCCCATGCCGCCGCTCACCGAAGAGCGCCGCCGCGACCTCACCAAGGTGGTGCGCGCCGAGGGTGAAGACGCCAAAGTGGCCGTGCGCAACCTGCGCCGCGAGGCCAACGACGCGCTCAAGAAGCTCGTCAAAGACAAAGAAATCTCGGAAGACGACGAGCGTCGCATGCAGGACGAGATTCAGAAGCTGACTGACAAGTACGTCGGCGAGATCGACAAGGTCGTCAGCCAGAAAGAAGCGGAGATCATGACGGTCTGAGCCGTCATTCCCGCGCCTGCATGATGCACGCCAGTTCCACTCTTGCCATACCTGAACACGCCGCGGTGCCACGCCATCTGGCGATCATCATGGATGGCAACGGGCGGTGGGCCACACAGCGTTTTTTGCCGCGCACGGCCGGACACGTGCGCGGGGTGCAGACGGTACGGCGCGTGGTCGAGGTCTGTGGCCGGCGGGGCGTGCGCTATCTCACCCTGTTTGCGTTCAGTTCCGAGAACTGGCGGCGGCCGCAGGAAGAAGTGTCGCTGCTCATGCGGCTGTTCGTGCAGACCCTTGAAAAGGAAGTCGACAAGCTCAACGCCCAGGGCGTGTGTCTGCACGTCGTGGGCGATCTCACCGCGTTCGAGCCGCGGCTGCAGGAACTGATCCGTGCCGCCGAGGCCCGTACTGCCGCAAACGACGCCCTGCATCTCACTATCTGTGCCAACTATGGCGGCCGCTGGGATATCCTGCAGGCCACGCGGCGCATGCTGCAGGCCCGGCCCGAACTGGCGAACGACCCGCAGGCCATCAACGAAACGGCGCTGGCGCCGTACCTGTCCATGGCCTATGCGCCCGAGCCCGATCTGTTCATTCGCACGGGCGGTGAACAGCGCATCTCCAATTTCCTGATCTGGCAGCTTGCCTACACCGAGCTGTATTTCACCGACCGTTACTGGCCCGACTTCAACGCCCGCGATATCGATGCGGCGTTCGAGTGGTATCGTACGCGGGAGCGCCGCTTTGGCCGCACCAGCGAGCAACTGGCCAGCAGCGCCTGAATCGGGAGGGGTTCCATGTTGATGCAGCGAGTGCTCACCGCCATAGTGCTGCTTCTGGTACTGTCGGGTGCCCTCATGGCGCCCAGCGCGTGGCCGCTGATCGCGCTGTTGCTCGTCGCGGCCGGCTGTGCCCTGTGGGAATGGTTGCGCCTGTCGCTCGCTCCTGCGTGGCGCGCCGCGGCGCCCTGGGTTGCCGCATTCACGTCAATCGTCATGTTCTGGCTGATCTGGAGCGGTTCGCCCGACGCCGGCGTGCAGCCTGCCGCCGCCCAGGTCGTGCGCCCCTGGCTCATGCCGCTCGCTGCCCTGGGGTGGGCCGTGCTTGCGCTGCCTCAGGTCATTCAGGGGCAGACCGCCGAGCGCCGTCTGCCGTTCGTCATGAGCGCATTCGGAGTGATTGCGGTCGTGGCGGCATGGGCTGCACTGGTATTCATATACGTCGAGTTCGGCGCGTGGTGCCTGATCTCCATGATGGCCCTCATCTGGTTTGCCGACATTGCGGCCTACTTCACCGGCCGGGCCTTCGGCAAGCGCAAACTGGCGCCAAAAGTGAGCCCCGGCAAAACCTGGGAGGGCGCGATGGGTGGCATTCTTGCCGCAGCAGTCTGGACGACCGCCACAGCGTCCGTGCCCGGCAGTTTCGGAGCGGTACTGGCACAGAAATGGTCGATGCCGGGCGTTTTCGCGCTGTCGTGCCTGCTGGCCGGCATTTCGATCGTGGGTGATCTGTTCGAATCACTGCTCAAGCGGCGCGCGGGCGTCAAGGACTCCGGCCGTCTGCTGCCGGGTCACGGCGGCGTATACGACCGCATCGATGCGTTGCTGCCGGTGGCGCCGGTGGCGCTCATGCTGACGGGAACCGTATTCCAATGAATGTGCAGAAAGTCTGTGTGCTGGGGTCGACCGGGTCGATCGGCG
>Ga0209075_1002264_pt1 | contig 17130 bp, 21 predicted proteins | sample Stecom2011_FD_187523 | JGI IMG/M metagenome (GOLD analysis project Ga0209075, IMG submission 187523) | Agricultural soil microbial communities from Utah to study Nitrogen management - Steer compost 2011 (SPAdes) (version 2) | ecosystem: Environmental > Terrestrial > Soil > Agricultural land...
TGATGCATCAGCAGCGGGTCGATCTGGTGATTGAGGAAGGTGTCCACCTTCAGCACCTGATCGGAAAGCACCACACCATCGGTGCGGATCTTGTGTTTCAACAGTTCCACGGAGGGGCTCCGGCTTCGCGAGAAAGCCGCGCATTCTCGCCGATTCCGCGGTTCGCCAAAAGCGCAGGCTGCATCCCCCGGTCGCTTTTTGCTGCCTGGCCTCCGCACATAGGTCCAAAAGTAATAAATAAATTTTTATTTATTCTTTTTCTAATTTATCCGCCCTCGGCATAGTGCTGCCCACGCCCCCCTCATCCACACAAGGAGCAGCGCAATGAGTATCCGTCTCGGCGACATCGCCCCCGACTTCGAACAGGAATCCAGCGTCGGCCGCATCCGCTTCCATGAATGGCTGGGTGACAGCTGGGGCATCCTGTTCTCCCACCCCGCCGACTTCACCCCGGTGTGCACCACCGAACTGGGCTTCACCGCCAAGCTGAAGGACGAGTTCGCCAGGCGCAACGTCAAGGCTATCGCCCTGTCCGTGGACCCGGTGGAATCCCACATCCAGTGGATCGACGACATCAACGAAACCCAGAACACCCGGGTGAACTTCCCGATCCTGGCTGACGCCGACCGCACCGTGTCCGAGCTGTACGACCTGATCCACCCCAATGCCAACGACACCCTGACGGTGCGTTCGCTGTTCGTCATCGACCCGAACAAGAAGGTGCGCCTGATCATCACCTATCCGGCCAGCACCGGTCGCAACTTCCACGAGATCCTGCGCGTGGTGGATTCGCTGCAGCTCACCGACAACTACAAGGTGGCCACCCCGGCCAACTGGCAGGACGGTGACGAGGTGGTGATCGTGCCGTCCCTGAAGGACGAGGCCGAGATCCGCGAGCGCTTCCCCAGGGGCTATCGCGCCGTGCGTCCCTACCTGCGCCTGACGCCCCAGCCCAACAAGTAGCGGGGAGACGATGATGCAGGTGCTCTCCCTGGCCGGCAGCCCCAGTCTGCAGTCGCGCTCCGCCGGCCTGCTGGCCCACGCCGGACGCTGGCTGGAGAACCGCGCCGTCGAAGTGATCCGCTGGCAGGTGCGGGATTTCCCGGCCGAGGATCTGCTCTACGGCAACTTCGCCAGCCCGGCCGTCAAACGCCTCGCCGAGCAACTGGCCGAGGCCGATGGCCTGCTGGTGGCCACGCCGGTCTACAAGGCCTCGTTCTCCGGCGCCCTGAAGACCCTGCTGGACCTGCTGCCCGAGCGGGCGCTGGCCGGCAAGGTGGTGCTGCCCCTGGCCACCGGCGGCAGTCCGGCCCATCTGCTGGCGCTGGACTACGCACTCAAACCGGTGCTCGGCGCCCTCAAGGCCCAGGAGCTGCTGCAGGGCGTGTATGCCGATGATTCCCAGATTGCCTGGGAAGACCAGCGCGCGGTGCTGTCGGCGCCCCTGCGGGCGCGGCTGGATTCCGCCCTCGATCAGTTCCTGACCAGTCTGGCGCGTCGTCCGCGGCCGGTTCAGCCGGGACAACTCGGTGAACGGCTCGCCAGCGCCCAATGAAACATCTAGCAGCCCCGCAGTACCTTCCCCACCGGTGGCAGTGACACCGGAACCCCGCCTTACTCGACCCGCGATACGGGCAGCAGGTGGCAACCAGAAAACGAACGCACAGGAGAACGCCATGAGCGTGAAGACCGTGCGCCGCAGCCTGGCCGCCCTGCTTGTCGCAGCGGCCTCGCTCGGCGCGATTGCCCAGGCACAGGCCGCCAACCTGCGGTGAACCTGAACGAGGCCCACGCGAGCCTTCGCCGCCCGGCCCTGTGAAGAACAACCCGACCCCTATTCCTTTGCCCACGCAGTTGTGCGGGGCGCTCAGATACCCAACGTTCCGAGGAGAACACCATGACCATCAAGGCCATCAACGTCCGCAACCAGTTCAAGGGCACCATCAAGGAAATCATCGAAGGCGATGTGCTGTCGGAAATCGACGTGCAGACCGCCGCCGGTATCGTCACCTCGGTCATCACCACCCGCTCGGTGCGCGAGCTGGGGCTGCGGCCGGGCAGCGAGGTGATCGCCTTCGTGAAATCCACCGAGGTGTCCATCGCCAAGCTGTGAGCAGCGGTCGGCCCGGCGGCCGCGGGCGCGCGCCTGCACGGCAGGGTCGCCTGCGTGCCTGCCAGGCCAGCCTCAGGCCTGGGCGCGCCACAGCAGCAGGTAACCCAGACCCAGCAACAGCCAGCCGAGCAGCGGATGGAATGACGCGCGCCACAGGCGCTTGTGCGGATCGAAGCCGACGCCGTGGATGAAGCCGCAGGCGATCCCCCACATCACCAGCATCAGCAGACCGTGGCTGTAGTGCCCCTCGGCGTCCAGCATGGCGGCCGGATGGATCAGCAGCAGCAGGGCCAGCGGCGTGGCCAGCAGCAGGGACATGGCGCGGCTGGCGCCGCGCCGGATCCAGGGTCGCCGGGCCTCACTCGCCACCGGCGGCCTCCTCGTCGAGATCCTGGGTGTTTTCCAGCCACAGCGCATTGATGATGCCGAAGCTGCAGGCGAGCAGGACACCGAGAATCCAGGCGAAATACCACATGGTTCGTTCTCCTTGGCCCTGAGCGGGCTCGTGTGCCGCGCCGGGCGGCAGGGAAGCCGCCGGCGCCGGGGTTTCAGTACAGGCCGTGCGGGTTGGCCTTGATGGTCTGGGTGGTGACGCGCCCCCACATGCGGATGTAGCACCAAAGGGTGTAGAGGAGTACCAGCGGCACGAAGATCACCGCGACCGCCAGCATGATGCCCAGGGTTCTGTGGCTGGATACCGCGTCCCAGAGGGTCAGGCTCGAGGCCGGATCGATGCTGGAGGGGAGCACGAAGGGGAACAGCGCAAAGCCGGCGGTGCAGAGGGTGCCGACGATCGCCAGGCTGCTGCCCAGGAAGGCCAGGCCGCCCCGGTTGAACTGCGCGCCGAGCAGCGCCAGCAGCCCTCCGGCCAGGCCCAGCAGTGGCGCCACGCGGGTCAGCGGGTACTGGGTGTAGTTGGCCAGCCAGCCGGCATTGTCCATGGCCACCTGCTTGTGCAGCGGGTTGAGCGCCAAGCCCAGATCGGTGAAGCCGCCGACCAGGCTCAGGCCCGGCAGGCCCAGGCTCAGCCACAGCCCGGCGCCGCCGAAGGCCAGCAGGAACACCAGGGCGCACAGGCGCGTGGCCTGGCGCGAACGCTCCTGCAACAGGGCGTCGGTGCGCAGCATCAACCAGGCACCGCCGTGCGCGCACAGCATGCTCAGGCTGACCAGACCGGCGAGCAGCGCGAAGGGATGCAGCAGGCCGAAGAACGACCCCTCGTAGGTGGAGCGCATCAGCTCGTCGAGACGGAAGGGCAGGCCGAGGAACAGGTTGCCGAAGGCGACGCCGAACAGCAGCGCCGGCACAGCGCCGCCGGTGAACAGGGCCCAGTCCCAGGCGGTGCGCCACTTCTGGTTTTCCAGCTTGCTGCGGTAGTCGAAGCCGACCGGCCGGCAGAACAGCGCGAACAGCACCAGCAGCATCGCCCAGTAGAGTCCGGAGAAGGCGACCGCGTACACCATCGGCCAGGCGGCGAACAGCGCGCCGCCGGCGGTGATGAACCAAACCTGGTTGCCGTCCCAGTGCGGGGCGATGGTGTTGATCGCCGCGCGCCGCTCGTTGTCGGTCTTGCCGACGAAGGGCATCAGCGCCATGGCGCCCATGTCGAAGCCATCGGTCAGGGCGAAGCCGATCAGCAGCACGCCGATCAGCACCCACCAGAGCAGTTTCAGGGTTTCGTAATCAAGCATGGCGGTTCTCCTCAGGCCCTGGCCGCCCGGGCGGCGTCCGGGCGCTCAAAGTGGTAGCGGCCGGTGTGCAGGCTGGATGGGCCGAGCCGGGCGAAGCGGATCATCAGGTACATCTCGATCACCAGCAGCAGGCTGTAGAAAGCCAGCAGCGCCAGCAGCGAGCCCCAGAGGTCGCCGCTGGACAGGCTGGAGGCCGACAGGTGGGTGGGCAGCACCTCGCCGATCGACCAGGGCTGGCGACCGTGCTCGGCGACGTACCAGCCAGTCTGCGCCGCGATCCACGGCAGCGGCAGGGACAGCAGCGCGAAGCGCAGCAGCCACGGCTTGTCCTCGGCATTGCGCTTGATCGATGCCCAGCTGGCCAGCGCGAACAGCAGCAGCATGAGGAAACCGCACGCCACCATGATGCGGAAGGTCCAGAACAGGCTGGGCACGTGGGGGATGGTGTCCAGCGCCGCCTGCCTGATCTGCTCCTCGGTCGCGTCCACCACGTTCGGGGTGTATTTCTTCAACAGCAGGCCATAGCCCAGGTCCTGCCTGACCTCGTCGAAGGCGGCCATGGCCTGCGGCGAGGTGTCGCCAGCACGCAGCGCCTCGAGGCGCGCATAGGCGAGCATGCCGTTGCGAATGCGCGCCTCGTGCTCGACGATCAGGTCCTTGATGCCCTTGATCTGCTCGTCCGTGGAGCGCGTGGCGATCAGCCCGAGCACGTAGGGAATCTTCACCGCGTAGTCGGTGCGCATCTTCTCCTGGTTGGGCAGACCGAACAGGGTGAAGGCGGCCGGCGCCGGCTGGGTTTCCCACTCGGCCTCGATGGCGGCGAGCTTGGTCTTCTGCACGTCGCCGATCTCGTAGCCGGACTCGTCGCCGAGGATGATCACTGACAGCGACGAGGCCAGGCCGAACACCGCGGCGATGGCGAACGAGCGGCGCGCGAAGCCCAGGTCGCGCTTCTTCAGCAGGTACCAGCTGGAAATGGCCAGCACGAAGATCGCGCCGGTGACGTAGCCGGCCGACACCGTGTGCACGAACTTCACCTGCGCCACCGGGTTGAACAGCAGGGCGCCGAAGTCCACCAGCTCCATGCGCATGGTCTCGAAGTTGAATTCCGAGCCGGCCGGGTACTGCATCCAGCCGTTGGCGACGAGGATCCACAGTGCCGACAGGTTGGAGCCCAGCGCCACCAGCCAGGTGACCGCCAGGTGCTGCAACCGGGACAGGCGGTCCCAGCCGAAGAAGAACAGCCCGATGAAGGTCGACTCCAGGAAGAACGCCATCAGCCCCTCGATGGCCAGGGGCGCGCCGAAGATGTCACCCACGTAGTGGCTGTAGTAGGCCCAGTTGGTGCCGAACTGGAACTCCATGGTCAGACCGGTGGTGACGCCGAGGGCGAAGTTGATGCCGAACAGCTTGCCCCAGAACTTGACCATGTCCTTGTAGACCTGCTTGCCCGTCATCACGTAGACCGACTCCATGATGGCCAGCAGGAAGGACAGCCCCAGGGTCAGGGGTACGAACAGGAAGTGATACATCGCGGTCATGGCAAATTGCAGACGCGACAGATCAACGACGGTTTCCGAGATCATCTCGGCTCCTCCTCGGTTGGGACGGAACGGAAGGGATTACGGCTGCGTTGCAGGGCCGAACAGGTGTTCGCCGACGCGCTCGCTGCCGTTGACCGGCACGGTCGGTTCGGTGAACCAGACCGTCTTGATGGTGAGCAGGATGAACAGCTTGATCAGCAGGATGATGCCGATCTCGCGGACCAGGCGTGTGCGCCAGGGGGATTGGGGAGAGTGTTGCGACATGACGGAGCTCCTGAACTGCCCGCCGCCGGGATACGGCGAATCCTGACTCGGCGAGTCGAATCCGGGGTTCCGGTGGCAGGCGCTGGCTCGTCCATGCATTGAAGCAGGGGCGAAACGGTTACCGCTTCCATCCTACTCCTGGGGGTATGAAGGCGCGCCGGACATATGGTCGCAGCGTGTCCGGCGGCGCGGATTCCGTCCCTGGCCGCAAACAAGAAGCCCCGCATGCGCGGGGCTTCTGTCATTTCACCAGCCGCCAGCAGAGCGGGTAGCGGTAGGGCACGCCGTCGTTGGCCCTGATGCCGGCAATGATGGTGACCACCAGGGCGAACAGGCTCACCAGCACGGCCAGCGGAAAGCCGATGAGGATCCAGGCCAGCAGGGCGCAGGCCATCAGCGCCAGGCTGACGGTGATCTGGAAGTTCAGCGCTTCCTTGCCCTGCTGGTCGACGAAGGGATCCAGGTCCTTCTTCAGCTGCCAGACGATCAGCGGACCGATGACGTTGCCGATCATCGGCGCCAGGAACCAGGCGAACGCCGCGTAGTGGCAGAGCATCGCCCAGCGCCGGGCTTCCGGGCTCGGGGGTGGTGTCAGCGCCTGATCGTCGTGCATGGCGGTCTACTCGCTTTCCAGGGCCACGCGCTGCAGGGCGAACAGCTCGTGCAGGCCGTCGCGGGCCAGGGCCAGCATGGCGTTCAGCTCCTCTGGCTGGAAGGGCTCGCCCTCGGCGGTGCCCTGCACCTCGATGAAGCCGCCGGCGTCGGTCATCACCACGTTCAGGTCGGTCTCGGCGGCGGAGTCTTCCAGATAGTCCAGGTCCAGCACCGGCTCGCCCTGGTAGATGCCCACCGACACCGCGGCGACCATCTGCTTGAGCGGGTCCTGCTTGAGCTGGCCGCGCTTCTTCATGACCGCCAGGGCATCCACCAGCGCCACCATGGCGCCGGTGATGGAGGCGGTGCGGGTGCCGCCGTCGGCCTGGATCACGTCGCAGTCCACGTACAGGGTGTTCTCGCCCAGCCTGGTCATGTCCAGCGCGGCGCGCAGGGAGCGGCCGATCAGGCGCTGGATTTCCAGAGTGCGGCCGCCCTGCTTGCCGCGGCTGGCCTCGCGCTGGGTGCGCTCGCCGGTGGCGCGCGGCAGCATGCCGTATTCGGCGGTCAGCCAGCCCTGGCCCTGTCCCTTGAGGAAGCGCGGCACGCCGCTCTCGACGCTCACCGTGCAGATGACCTTGGTGTCGCCGAACTCCACCAGCACGGAACCCTCGGCATGCTTGGTGTAATGGCGGGTGATGCGAATCGCGCGCAGCTCGTGGGCGGCGCGGCCGCTGGGTCGCTTCATGGGTACGTCCTGCTGGGAATGAAATCAGCCGGCATTATAGGTGTCTGACGCAGCGAAGACAGTCCCGTCGTGGGCGATGCCGCGGCATTGCGCTACAATTCCGCCCCTTTCGCAACCGAACCCCGAGAGGTACGCCCCATGGTGCACAGCATGACCGCCTTCGCCCGCTGCGAACGTGCGGGGGCCTACGGCACCCTGAGCTGGGAGCTGCGTTCGGTCAACCATCGCTATCTGGAACCCCATCTGCGTCTGCCCGACAACTTCCGCGATCTGGAAGGCCCGGTGCGCGAGGCGCTGCGCCAGGGGCTGTCGCGCGGCAAGGTGGAATGCACCCTGCGCTTCACCGAGGCCGGCAGCGGCCGGACCCTGCAGATCGATCGCGCGCGCGCCGCGCAGCTGGTCGCCGTCGCCGAGGAAGTGGCCGGGCTGATCCGCCAGCCGGCGCCGATCAATCCGCTGGAAGTGCTGGCCTGGCCGGGCGTGCTGGTGGGCGACGCCACCGATCCGCAGGCGCTCAACGTCGCCGCCCTGGAGCTGTTCGGCGAGGCGCTGGCGCAGCTGCGCGAAGGCCGCGCCCGCGAGGGCCAGGACCTGGCCCGCCTGCTGGAGGATCGCCTGCAGGCCATCCTGCTGGAAGTGGCCACCCTGCGCGAACAGATCCCCCAGATGCTCGGTCTGCAGCGGCAGAAGATCCTCGACCGCTTCAGCGAACTGAAGCTGGAGCTGGACAGCCAGCGCCTGGAGCAGGAGCTGGTGCTGCTGGCCCAGAAGAGTGACGTGGCCGAGGAACTGGACCGTCTGAGCACCCACGTGGCCGAGGTGCGCCGCGTGCTCAAGGCCGGCGGGGCCGTGGGCCGGCGCCTGGACTTCCTCATGCAGGAGCTCAACCGCGAGGCCAACACGCTCGGCTCCAAGGCCTTCGACCCACGCAGCACCCAGGCGGCGGTGAACCTCAAGGTGCTGATCGAACAGATGCGCGAACAAGTGCAGAACATCGAGTGACGAGAACGACATGAGCGCCACCAGCGGTACCCTCTACATCGTTTCCGCCCCGTCCGGGGCCGGCAAGACCAGCCTGGTCAAGGCCCTGATCGACAGCATGCCGCAGGTGCGCGTGTCGGTCTCGCACACCACCCGGGCGATGCGCCCGGGCGAGGTGGACGGGGTGAACTACCACTTCGTCGACCGCGAGCGCTTTCTCGCCATGCTGGAGCGCAACGAGTTCCTCGAGCATGCCGAGGTGTTCGGCAACCTGTACGGCACCTCGCAGCGCTGGGTCGAGCAGACCCTGGCCGAAGGCTACGACCTGATCCTGGAGATCGACTGGCAGGGCGCCCAGCAGGTGCGCCGCCTGATGCCCGAGGCCCGCTCCATCTTCATCCTGCCGCCGACCCAGCAGGCCCTGCGCCAGCGTCTGACCAACCGCGGCCAGGACAGCGACGAAGTGATCGAGCGCCGCATGCGCGAGGCGGTCAGCGAGATGAGCCACTACGTCGAGTACGACTACCTGGTGATCAACGACGATTTCGCCCACGCGCTGGATGACCTGAAGGCCATCTTTCGCGCCAACCAGCTGCGCCAGCAGCGCCAGCAGCAGCGTCATGCGGCGCTGCTGGAGGCGCTGCTCGGCTGACCAGCGTCCGTCGGGCCGGTGCTTGCCGCTGGCCCCGCGGCTTCTTTAGACTATCGGGTCCGCTCGCCCAGCCTGGGCAAAGCCCCCCATGCCACTTTGAGGAACACCCATGGCCCGCGTAACCGTTGAAGACTGCCTGGAAAACGTCGATAACCGCTTCGAGCTGGTCATGCTGGCCACCAAGCGCGCGCGTCAGCTGGCCACCGGCGGCAAGGAACCGAAGGTCGCCTGGGAGAACGACAAGCCCACCGTGGTGGCCCTGCGCGAGATCGCCGGCGGCCTGGTGGACGAAGCCGTCATCGCCGAGGAAGAGCTGATCGAGGAAGAGCCGATCTTCGCCGCCTTCGACGAAGAGGCCAAAGACGAGGCCCTCTGATCATGCGCAAGCGAGGTGGTTCGCTGCCGCTGCCGATGCAGTATGCTCACGGCAGGAGGTGCCGCCATGGCCGGTAATGTCGAAGCCCTCGCTGATCGCATCTCAAGCTATCTCGCCGCGGACCAGGTCAATCTGGTCCGCCGTGCCTACTACTACGCCGAGCAGGCCCACGACGGCCAGCGCCGGCGCAGTGGCGAGGCCTATGTCACCCATCCGCTGGCGGTAGCCAACATCCTCGCCGACATGCACATGGACCATCAGAGCCTGATGGCCGCCATGCTGCACGACGTGATCGAGGACACCGGCATCGCCAAGGAAGCCATCAGCGCCCAGTTCGGCGAGACGGTGGCCGAGCTGGTGGACGGGGTCAGCAAGCTGACCCAGATGAAGTTCGAGAACAAGGCCGAGGCGCAGGCCGAGAACTTCCAGAAGATGGCCCTGGCCATGGCCCGCGACATCCGCGTCATCCTGGTCAAGCTGGCCGACCGCCTGCACAACATGCGCACCCTGGACGCCATGCCGCCGGAGAAGAGCCGGCGCATCGCCCGCGAGACCCTGGAGATCTACGCGCCCATCGCCAACCGGCTGGGCATGCACAACATGCGCGTGGAGTTCGAGGACCTGGGCTTCCGCGCCATGCACCCGATGCGCTGCGAGCGCATCCGCGCGGCGGTGCGCGGCGCGCGCGGCAACCGCAAGGAAATCGTCGCCAAGATCGAGCAGTCGCTGCAGAGCTGCCTGGAGCGCGAGGGCCTGGTGGGGCAGGTCAGCGGCCGCGAGAAACACCTGTACAGCATCTACAAGAAGATGCGCGGCAAGCGCAAGGCGTTTTCCGAGATCATGGACGTGTACGCCTTCCGCATCGTGGTCGACAAGGTGGACACCTGCTACCGGGTGCTGGGCGCCGTGCACAGCCTGTACAAGCCGCTGCCCGGGCGCTTCAAGGACTACATCGCGATTCCCAAGGCCAACGGCTATCAGTCGCTGCACACCACGCTGTTCGGCATGCACGGGGTGCCCATCGAGATCCAGATCCGCACCCAGGAAATGGAGGACATGGCCAACAACGGCATCGCCGCGCACTGGCTGTACAAGTCCCATGGCGAGGAATCGCCGCGCAGCAGCCACGCCCGTGCCCGCCAGTGGGTCAAGGGCATCCTCGAGCTGCAGCAGCGCGCCGGCAATTCCCTGGAATTCATCGAGAGCGTGAAGATCGACCTGTTCCCCGACGAGGTCTACGTGTTCACGCCCAAGGGCCGCATCATGGAGCTGCCGCGCGGCTCCACGGCGGTCGACTTCGCCTATGCCGTGCATACGGACGTGGGCAACAGCTGCATCGCCTGCCGCATCAACCGCCGCCTGGCGCCGCTGTCGCAGCCGCTGGAGAGCGGCGAGACGGTGGAGATCGTCACCGCGCCCAGCGCCCGCCCCAATCCCGCCTGGCTCAACTTCGTGGTCACCGGCAAGGCGCGCACCCACATCCGCCACGCCCTCAAGCAGCAGCGCCGCTCGGAATCCATCAACCTCGGCCAGCGCCTGCTCAACAAGGCCCTGGCCAGCTTCGAGACCGACCTGGAACGCATTCCGGCGCAGCGCATCCAGGCGGTGCTGGTCGAGTACAAGCTGAACGACTTCGAGGATCTGCTCGAAGACATCGGCCTGGGCAACCGCATGGCGCTGGTGGTGGCCCGCCAGCTGATGGAAGGCAGCGAGGAGCTGGAACTGGCGGCGCAGACCCCGGAAAACGAGGGGCCGCTGGCCATCAAGGGCACCGAAGGGCTGGTGCTCAGCTACGCCAAGTGCTGCACGCCGATTCCGGGTGACCCGATCGTCGGTCACCTGTCGGCCGGCAAGGGCATGGTGGTGCATCTGGACGGTTGCCGGAACATCGCCGAGATCCGCACCAATCCGGAGAAATGCGTGCCGCTCACCTGGTCGCGCGAGGTCAGCGGCGAGTTCAACGTGGAACTGCGTGTCGAGCTGGAACACCAGCGCGGCCTGATCGCCCTGCTGGCCAGCAGCGTCACCGCCGCCGACGCCAACATCGAGAAGATCAGCATGGACGAGCGCGATGGCCGCCTCAGCGTGGTGCAGATGGTGGTCAGCGTGCGCGATCGCGTGCATCTGGCGCGGGTCATCAAGAAGCTGCGCGTGCTGATGGGTGTGTCGCGCATCACCCGCGTGCGAGCCTGACCCGCTTACTTGTCCTCGCGGCCACCGCTCCCCGGTGGCCGTTCTCTTCAGGGAGCCCACCATGAGCAAGACCGTCATCAGCACCGACAAGGCGCCCGCCGCCATCGGCACCTATTCCCAGGCGATCAAGGCCGGCGACACCGTCTACCTGTCCGGCCAGATCCCCCTGGATCCGGCCACCATGCAGCTGGTCGAGGGCTTCGAGGCCCAGGCCGTGCGTGTGTTCGAGAACCTCAAGGCGGTGGCCGAGGCCGCCGGCGGCACGCTGAACGACATCGTCAAGCTGAACATCTACCTCACCGACCTGAACAACTTCGCCACCGTCAACGAGGTGATGAGCCGCTACTTCCAGCAGCCCTATCCGGCCCGCGCCGCCATCGGCATCAACAGCCTGCCGCGCGGCTCGCTGGTGGAAATGGACGGGGTGATGGTCATCGGCTGATCACCACCCGGCAATTTCCGACACGGCGCCTGGTGGCGCATGTCGGTAGGGCGGTCGGCGTTGTTCCGGCCACCAGGTGGCCAACACGCAGCGTTGACCACCCTACCGGTCCCTCTGCATTTCCGTATGGCGGTCCGATTCGTAGGGCGGACAGCGTCGTTCTTGTCCGCCGTGCGGCGGTTCGGTGGACAGGAAAAACGCTGTCCACCCTACGGTTGCCCATACCCCTCGCGATAACTCGGATAACGCGGCGTCCAGCCCAGGCTGCGCGCCCGTGCGTTGCTGCAGCGCTTGCTGCCGGCGCGGCGCTGCATCGGCGCGCTGGGCGGCGTGTCGATGGCGAACCGCGCGCGCAGCCACTGTGCCACCTCATGCAGCGGCGCCGGCTCGTCGTCCACGCCCAGGTAGATCTCTTCCAGCGTTTCCCCGCGGGCATCCGCTTGCAGCAGGCAGGCCAGCAGCGCGGCGGCGTCGTCGCGATGGATGCGGTTGCTGTACAGCGGCGGCTCGGCCGCCGGCATCTGCCCGGCGCGCAGCTGGTCGATCAGCCAGCGGCTGCCGCCCTCGTACAGCCCGGCCAGGCGCACCACGCTGGCGGGAATGCCGCTGTGCAGTGCCAGCTGTTCGGCCTCCAGCAGGATGCGCCCGGTGAAGCCCCGGGGCTCGCAGGCCGAGTCCTCGTCCACCCATTCGCCCTGGTGCTGGCCGTACACCGCGGTGCTGGAGACGAACAGCAGGCGTCGGGGGCGCTGCCCATGGGCGGCCAGCCAGCCCAGCACATGGCGCAGGCCGTCCACATACGCGGCGCGATACGCCGCCTCGTCGGAACGTTTGGCGGCCGCGGCATACAGCACGTAGTCCGGGCTCCGGGCGGGCCAGCCGGCGGGGCAATCGGCCCGGGACAGATCACCGGCCAGCGGCAGGATGACCTGCGGCAGTGCTGCGACCTGTCGTCGCAGGCCCTGTACGGTCCAGCCCCGGGCGGCCAGGGTGGTGCCGGTGCGACAGCCCAGATCACCGCAGCCGGCGATCAGAAGGCGAGGAAATTCACGCATTGGATGAGTCCCATCAAGGTGCTGCGGCGGTCGTTCGCGCGACAATCCGCTTTGAATTAACGAGAATTGTTTGCAATAATCTCGCCCGTTTTTTCCTCGCTGCCCACGGGCAGGGTTCCGCCTTTCCAGTTCAGGTCACGCCTCATGAACAGAACCGCCCACCGCGCTCAGCCTCTCCTTGCAGCCCTGCTCATCGGCTGCCTGCTGGCGCCGGCCGCGCAGGCCCAGACGGCACCTTTCAGCGCGCCGGCAACGGCCGCCGAAGCCCACGTCCATGCCGAAGCCGCTGCCAGCTCCGCCGGTTCGGACGCGGCCGCGGTCCCGCAAGGCGAAAGCGCGCCCGCCGAGGCTGCTCCGAACGACGCTGGCGCCGCCCCCGCAGCACCGCAGCCGGTGGAGATCGAGCATGGTCTGAGCCACGACCTGTCTCCCTGGGGCATGTATCAGGGCGCCGACTGGGTGGTCAAGGCGGTGATGATCGGCCTGGTGCTGGCCTCGGTGCTCACCTGGACCGTGGCCCTGGCCAAGGGCCTGGAGCTGGTGCGGGCCAAGCGCCGCCTGCGCGCCGAGTACGCCGGGCTGAAGAACGCCCGCAGTCTCAAGCAGGCCGCCGACCAGCCGCGTGCCGCGGGCAGCCTGACCAGCCGCCTGATCGAAGAGGCGCGCCATGAGCTGGAGCTGTCCGGCAAGGCCGACAAGGAAGGCATCAAGGAGCGCGTCAGCTTCCGCTTCGAACGCATGGTAGGCGCCAGTGGACGACAGATGTCCCAGGGCACCGGCGTGCTGGCTTCGGTGGGCTCGGTGTCGCCCTTCGTGGGCCTGTTCGGCACCGTGTGGGGGATCATGAACAGCTTCATCGGCATCGCCAAGAGCCAGACCACCAACCTGGCAGTGGTGGCGCCGGGCATCGCCGAGGCGCTGCTGGCCACCGCCATCGGCCTGGTGGCGGCCATCCCTGCGGTGGTGCTGTACAACATCTTCGCCCGCGCCATCACCGGCTACCGGGCCCAGGTGGGCGATGCCGCCGCCGAGGTGCTGCTGCTGGTCAGCCGCGATCTGGATCACCAGGCCGCCGGCGAGCGGCCCGTGCCCCATGTGGTGAAGGTGGGCTGAACATGGGCATGCAGCTGAAGGACGGCGATGATCTGGCGGAAAACAGCGAGATCAACGTCACCCCGTTCATCGACGTGATGCTGGTGCTGCTGATCATCTTCATGGTGGCCGCGCCGCTGGCCACCGTGGACGTCAAGCTCGACCTGCCCGCCTCGACAGCCAAGCCGTCCAAGCGACCGGACAAGCCCATCTACCTGAGCATCAAGCAGGACGGCAGCCTGTACCTGGGCAACGAGCCCATCAGCCTCGATGCCCTGGGCAGCACCCTGGACCTGGCCACCAGCGGTGACAGGAACACCACCATCTTCGTGCGCGGCGACACCGCCGTGGAATACGGCAACCTCATGGAAATCCTCGATGGCCTGCGCGGCGCGGGCTATCTGAAGGTCGGCCTGGTCGGCCTGGAGACGGTTGGCGGCAAATGACCATCGTGCGCAGATTCGGCCACTGGGGCATCAGCCTGCTGATCGTGCTGGCGGTGCACTTCGGCCTGGCCTTCTGGTCGCTGTTCTGGCAGCCCGAGGCCATGCCCATGGCCGCCATGCCCGCGCCGGCCATGATGCTGGAGCTGGCGCCGTTGCCCGAAGCGCCGACGCCAGCCCCGCCGCAGCCCGAGCCGGAACCCGAACCCGAACCGGAGATCGAGCAGCCCAAGCAGGTCGAGGCGCCCGAGCCGGAGATCGAGCTGCCGCCTCCGCCGCCGCCGAAGCCCAAACCCAAGCCGAAGCCGAAGCCGAAGAAGCCCGAGCCCAAACCGGAACCCGAACCCGAGCCCCAGCCCGAGCAGAAGCCGGCCGAGGATCTGCCGCCGGCTCAGCCCAGCCAGCAGGCGCGCGCGCCGGAATCCGCCTCCGCGCTCTCGGCCAGCAATCAGGTCGCGCAGGGGCAGGTGACCTGGGAGAGTCTGTTGCTCGGCCACCTCAACCGCCACAAGCGCTACCCCCACGACGCGCGCCAGCGTGGCCAGGAAGGCACGGTGAAGGTGCGCATGGTGATCGACGGCCGCGGCCAGGTGCTCGACCATCAGGTGGTGGCCGGTTCCGGCAGCCGCTCGCTGGATCGCGCCACCCTGCAGATGATCCGGCGCGCCCAGCCGTTGCCACCGCCGCCGCCGGAACTCCTCAAGAACGGCAGCCTGGAAGTGATTGCCCCCTTCGTGTACTCCCTGGAGCGTGGCTGACGGAGCATTGCGTCAGCCCGCCGACACTTTCCCTTGAGCGACGTCAACCAGCCGTCCGTGGCTCTCTTGGTTCCATGCAAGACACTCGCTATGCTTGCGGCCAGTCCAATGGAATCCTGCTATGACGCTCACTGAACTGCGCTACATCGTCACCCTTGCCCAGGAGCAGCATTTCGGCCGCGCCGCCGAACGCTGCCATGTCAGTCAGCCGACCCTGTCGGTCGGGGTCAAGAAGCTCGAGGATGAGCTCGGTGTGCTGATCTTCGAGCGCAGCAAGAGCGCCGTGCGCCTGACCCCGGTGGGCGAGTCCATCGTCGCCCAGGCCCAGAAGGTGCTGGAACAGGCCCAGGGCATCCGCGAGCTGGCCCAGGCGGGCAAGAACCAGCTGGCCGCGCCGCTCAAGGTGGGCGCCATCTACACCGTCGGCCCTTACCTCTTCCCCCACCTGATTCCCCAGCTGCACCGGGTCGCCCCGGAAATGCCGCTGTACATCGAGGAAAACTTCACCCACGTGCTGCGCGACAAGCTGCGCACCGGGGAGCTGGACGCCATCATCATCGCGCTGCCGTTCCAGGAAGCCGATGTGCTGACCAAGCCGTTGTACGACGAACCCTTCTACGTGCTGATGCCGGCCGACCACCCCTGGACCGCACGCGCCACCATCGACGCCAGCGACCTCAATGACAAGAGCCTGCTGTTGCTGGGCGAGGGGCACTGCTTCCGCGACCAGGTGCTGGAAGCCTGTCCGGCGACCCGCAAGGGTGATTCGGCCAGCCACACCACCGTGGAATCCAGCTCGCTGGAAACCATCCGCCACATGGTCGCCTCGGGTCTGGGCGTCTCGGTGCTGCCGTTCTCCGCAGTGGAGAGCCACCACTACGCGCCGGGCGTGCTGGAGATCCGCCCGATGACGCCACCGGTGCCCTATCGCACCGTGGCCATCGCCTGGCGCGCCAGCTTCCCGCGGCCCAAGGCCATCGAGGTGCTGGCCGACTCCATCCGCCTCTGCTCGGTGGCGCGGCCGCAAGCGCAGGGAACCGCCGAGCCGGCATGAGCGAACTGGCGCAGGTACCGGTCACCGCGCTCAAGGGGGTGGGCGCGGCCCTGGCGGAGAAGCTTGCCCGGGTCGGCCTGGAAACCCTGCAGGATGTGCTCTTCCACCTGCCGCTGCGCTATCAGGACCGCACCCGGGTCACGCCCATCGGCGCGCTGCGTCCGGGACAGGATGCCGTCGTGGAAGGCGTGGTGGCCGGCGCCGACGTGGTCATGGGACGTCGCCGCAGCCTGCTGGTGCGTCTGCAGGACGGCAGCGGCACCCTGAGCCTGCGCTTCTTCCATTTCAGCCAGGCGCAGAAGGACGGCCTCAAGCGCGGCACCGCGCTGCGCTGCTACGGCGAGGTGCGTCCCGGCGCCACCGGCCTGGAGATCTACCACCCCGAATACCGTGCCATGAGCGGTGCCGAGCCGGCGCCGGTGGAGCAGACCCTCACTCCCATCTATCCCACCACCGAAGGGCTCACCCAGCAGCGCCTGCGCACCCTCAGCCAGCAGGCGCTGGCGCGCCTCGGTCCGCACAGCCTGCCCGACTGGCTGCCCCTGGAGCTGGCCGAGCACTACCGGCTCGGCCCCCTGGCCGAGGCGATCCGCTTCCTGCATCGCCCGCCGCCGGATGCCGACCTGCAGGAGCTGGCCGAGGGGCGTCACTGGGCGCAGCGGCGCCTGGCCTTCGAGGAACTGCTCACCCACCAGCTGTCCCTGCAGCGCCTGCGGGAAACCATCCGCGCCCAGCAGGCGCCGGCGCTGCCGCCGGCCACGCGCCTGCCGGGGCAATTCCTCGCCGGCCTGGGCTTCGCGCCCACCGGCGCCCAGCGCCGCGTCGGCGCCGAGATCGCCTATGACCTGGCCCGCCCCGAGCCCATGCTGCGCCTGGTGCAGGGCGATGTGGGCGCGGGCAAGACGGTGGTGGCCGCGCTGGCGGCCCTGCAGGCGCTGGAGGCCGGCTACCAGGTGGCGCTGATGGCACCCACGGAAATCCTCGCCGAGCAGCACTTCCTCAATTTCAGCCGCTGGTTCGCGCCGCTGGGCATCGAGGTGGCCTGGCTGGCCGGCAAGCTCAAGGGCAAGGCGCGCACCGCTGCGCTGGAACGCATCGCCGGCGGCTGTCCGATGGTGGTCGGCACCCAT
>Ga0209075_1002265_pt1 | contig 17128 bp, 13 predicted proteins | sample Stecom2011_FD_187523 | JGI IMG/M metagenome (GOLD analysis project Ga0209075, IMG submission 187523) | Agricultural soil microbial communities from Utah to study Nitrogen management - Steer compost 2011 (SPAdes) (version 2) | ecosystem: Environmental > Terrestrial > Soil > Agricultural land...
ATGAGCGTTAAAGATTGGGTTATTACGCTTTTACTTACTGCTATTCCTCTTGTAGGAATTATTCTTTTATTTGTTTGGGCTTTTGGAAATGACGGAAACCAAATTCGTCAAAACTGGGCCAAAGGGAACCTTATTTTGTTAGGTATAATTCTTGGTTTATACCTTTTAGTTGCTGTCTTATTCTTTGGTATATTTGCAGCTTCTACAGCTTCCAGCGGACTTTACTAATCAAACAGACTACAAAGAAAAAACCCGAAGACATATGTTTTCGGGTTTTTTGGTATATTATAAAGTCTTAATGATGCAACTTTTCTTCTCCTGGTCGCATAGGCTCTGTCTGCATTATAAAGTCATCAGGTTGTCCTGGTTTGTTATAATCATAAGGCCATCTGTGAACGTGAGGGATTTCTCCTGGCCAGTTCCCGTGAATATGTTCAACAGGAGTAGTCCATTCAAGAGTTGTGGCTTTCCAAGGATTCTGTTCTGCTTTCTTACCATAGAAAATACTATGGAAGAAGTTCCACAAGAATACGATTTGGAAAATACCTCCAACAATAGCAAATAAAGTAATAATAACATTTACATCATGCAAATCGTCAAACAGAGGGAAAGCAGTGTTAGTGTAATAACGTCTTGGCAATCCTGCTAATCCTACAAAGTGCATCGGGAAGAATACTCCATAAGCACAAACTACAGTAGCCCAGAAGTGGATATATCCCAAATTCTTATTCATCATACGTCCGTACATTTTAGGGAACCAATGGTAGATTCCAGCAAACATTCCGTAAAGAGCAGAAATACCCATTACTAAGTGGAAGTGAGCTACTACGAAGTACGTATCGTGTACGTTAATATCTAAGGCACTATCTCCTAGAATAATTCCTGTAAGTCCTCCTGTGATAAAGGTAGAAACCATTCCTATAGAAAACAACATAGCGGGGTTCATCTGTAAGTTACCTTTCCAGATAGTCGTAATCCAGTTAAATGCTTTTACAGCAGATGGAATTGCAATTAACAAGGTCGTAAAGGTAAATACCGATCCTAAGAACGGATTCATTCCCGAAACGAACATGTGGTGACCCCATACAATTGTTGATAAAAATGCAATTGCTAATACCGAAGTAATCATCGCTCTATATCCGAAAATCGGTTTACGAGAGTTCGTTGCCAACACTTCAGAAACGATACCCATTGCTGGTAATATTACAATATATACCTCAGGGTGTCCTAAAAACCAGAACAAGTGCTCGAACAATACCGGAGAACCTCCTTGGTAATGTAACACTTCTCCTGCTATAAAAATATCAGACAAGAAGAATGATGTTCCAAAGCTTCTATCAAATAATAGTAGTAATCCTGCTGATAAAAGTACCGGAAAAGAAACAATACCGATAATAGCCGTAATAAACAATGTCCATATAGTAAGCGGAAGTCTTGTCATAGACATTCCTTTGGTTCTAAGGTTTAGAATGGTAACTACATAGTTAAGTGATCCCATTAGTGATTGGGCAATAAAAATCACCATAGAAACAAGCCATAGGGTCATTCCTAAACCAGAGCCTGGAATTGCCTGAGGCAAAGCACTTAAAGGAGGATAAATGGTCCAACCTGCAGAAGCGGGTCCTGATTCTACAAACAAGGAAGCCACCATTATAGAGGCAGATATAAAAAACAGCCAGTAAGATAACATGTTAATAAAACCAGATGCCATATCTCTTGCTCCGATTTGCAACGGAATAAGTAGGTTACTAAATGTTCCGCTCAATCCTGCAGTAAGCACGAAGAATACCATGATGGTTCCGTGAATTGTAACTAGTGCAAGATAGGCGTCGTTTTTCATAACTCCACCCGGAGCCATCTTTTCTCCTAAGAAAATTTCAAAAATTTTAAAAGATTCTCCAGGCCATGCAATTTGCATTCTGAAAAATATAGACATCATTATCCCGATAACTCCCATTATGATACCGGTAATAAGAAACTGTTTAGCAATCATTTTATGATCGGTGCTAAAGATATACTTTGTAATAAAAGTTTCTTTATGATGATGTACTTCGTGATTATCCTGGTGTCCTGTTGCTGACATATTTTTTGAAATTATATATGTAAAACGTTTTCTTAATTATTTATCTTATAGCTACTTGAAGTGAATCTGCCACTGCTTCTTGAACGGGAATTTCTTCTACTTCTTGCTTTAGAGGAAACACTTTAGAATAAAGGGTCTCTTGTGAGGCAATCCATTTGTCAAATTCTTCTTGTGTTTCAACTACAATTTTCATTTGCATATTGTAATGCGACGCTCCACAAATTTTATTACATAAAAGTAAGTAATCGAATTCGTATGGGTCTAAGGCTTCTTCTCCTTTTGCTATAAGCTCAACACTTCTCTTTCTTCTCAACTCATTGATATTGGCTATTTTTTCAACTGTTTCAGGAAACTGTCTGAATTCGGCTGTCGTAATAGTTGGAATAAATGAGAATTGCGTTACCATTCCCGGAACACAGTTCATCTGTGCTCTAAAATGAGGCATATAAGCTGAGTGTAATACATCTTGAGAGCGTATTTTAAAAACCACTCTTTTACCTACTGGTAAATGCAACTCACTGGTAACAATATCGTCTTTTGCGTTCGGGTCTGACATATCAACCCCTAAGGTATTAATTCCTTCAATCAAACGAACATTCGCCTTTCCTAGAGCATTATCTTCTCCTGCATAACGAGCTTCCCAGCTAAACTGTTTTGCATATAGCTCAACATAAAGAACATCTTCTTCTTCTGGATCAACAAACATAACGTTATTCCACGTATAAAGTCCGTAAAGAATTAAGATACTCAAAGCAATCACCGGAACAATTGTCCAAACAGCTTCTAATTTGTTGTTATCTGCAAAATAAAGTGCTTTTCTTCCTTCTACACCTCTGTATTTGAACGCAAAATAATGCAATAATGCTTGTGTGATGAACTGCACCAGCAAAATCATCACAAAAGAAATCATCATTAGGTTATCAATGTCTTTTCCGTGTTCTGCAGCTGCATTGCTTATAAGCACTAATCCTCCCCACTCGAACAAACCATATATGGTAAAGATATAGATAAACACTAAAAATGCGAACATCAAATATCCGTTGACACTATTATCTTTATCGTTAGCAATCTGTGAGTCATCAATTTTAACTCCTGCTCCAATTTGAGTCAGTGTGTATATTTTGGAAATTTGCCAAACGGCTACTCCCAATAAAATTAAAACTAAAACAACCAATAAACTTGTCATCTGTTTATTTCTTTAAATATTAGTAATGAAATTGTTTACTCTCCTCGATTAGCGGATTATTCTTTGCGAGCAATGGATATTTAGAAAGTGCATTGAATGCCACAAATATAAACAATCCTAAGAAGAATAATACTGAACTTATTTCAGGAATTCCGATAGACCATCTTGCTCCTACTGTAGCAGGCATAATCATCGTAAAGAAGTCCATATAATGACCAAACAAAATGATTATCCCAACAAAAACAACAATCCAAGGAATTCGTTTAAAGTCTGCACTTACTAAAATTAAAAGTGGGAAAATAAGATTTATGGCCATCATTCCAAAGAAAGGCAAACCATATTCGTCTATCCTTTGAATGAAGTACGTTACTTCTTCAGGAATATTTGCATACCATATAAGCATGAATTGTGAGAACCAAAGGTAGGTCCAGAAAATACTGAATGCAAACATATATTTAGCCAAATCTTGTAAATGGCTTTTATTTACGTATTCTAAAAGTCCTTTAGATTTAAGGTAAATTGTAATTAGTGTAAGTACCGTGATTCCGCTTACGAAGAAACTCGCAAACACATACCATCCAAACAATGTGCTATACCAATGGGGATCAACTGACATAATCCAGTCCCAAGAAGCAATAGATTCAGTTATAATAAAGAACACTAAAAATCCAGCCGAAGCTTTAACCATCTTTTTGTGCAATTGTATTGCATTTTCAGGTTCGTTGTCTTGTCTGATAGAAATTCTTCTAGAAACATGACGGTACCAAGCCCAACCTCCTAAAAAGATTACTGCTCTAATCAAAAAGAAAGGAACATTCAAAAATCCGGTTTTCCCTTGAACAATTACATCATTAGCCACTACTTCTTTATCCATCCACACGAACAGGTGATTGTGATTAATATGAAGTGCTGAAGCCAACAGCAACAAAAGCATAATAACAGCTCCAATTGGGACATAAGCCGTAATTCCTTCCATTACTCTGAATACAACCGGAGACCATCCCGCTTGAGAAGCATGCTGAATAGCATAGAATGCCAATACTCCAACAGCAATTAAGAAAAAGAAAATAGCTGCCACATAAAGTGCTGACCAAGGCTTATTGGCTTCTTGGTGATAAACGTGAGCTACGTGAGCATCATGCTCTTCTTTAGACACTTCATGGTGGTCGTGATGACCTCCATGAGCATTATGAGCCTCGTGTTCTTTTTCTAAAAGTTGTTCTACCTCTTGTATAGATTTTGGAGCAGAAAAGAATCCATATCCTATTCCCAAAGCCCCTACAATCATCAAAACAAAAGATAGTGTTTTTAGTTTACCTGAAAAAGTGTACATATCTTAAAAAATAGTGTTCTACAAATTTATTATTCTGCTTTTAAACTCATCACGTAGCGTGAAACCTGCCAACGTTCTTCTTGATTTAGCTGATTAGCATGAGATCCCATAGCGTTTAGTCCATAAGTAACTACGTGAAACGTACTTCCTTCTGTAATTGGTCTGTCATTATAACTAGGAACTCCTAAAAACTTTTCTCTTTTTGCTAAAATCCCTTGTCCATCTCCGCTATCTCCATGACAAACGGCACAGTAAATCGTATAAAGTGATTTTGCTCTATCATTATCATAATCTCCTTCTGCTAAAGGAGAAATCAGATTAGCTCTTGCGTCTTCTAAACCTTCAGTTGTGTTAGGGTATTCGTACGGTTCAAAGCCTCTCGGAATACTTCCTTCTGCAGGAAGCTGTGCTGCTTGTCCATTCTGGAAGGCACCAGATTCTGAATACGTTTCATACGCTACCGACTCATACATATTCGGAAAAAGTTGATAATTTGGTTTCTTCTCATTAAAACAAGAAACAACTGTTCCAGATAAAGCTACCAGTAATGTTATTTTATATAAATTCTTCATAGCAATATATTAGTGCTTGTCAACTACTTTAATTTCTACAGCTCCAGTTTTTTGGAAAAACTCGATCATTTCTTGCTCATCTCCTCGAACAGCAACCTCCATCAAAAAATGGTCGTCAGTTGTTCTCGGGTCAGGATTCTCTGCTTTTTTACCAATCCATAATTTACTTCTCATATAAAAAGTATGCACCATAAGGTGAGCTGCAAAAAACACAGTAAGCTCAAACATAATCGGCACAAAAGCCGGCATATTCTGAATAAAACTAAAACTTGGTTTACCTCCAATATCTTGAGGCCATGCTTCTATCATAACATAATTCAACAACCAGGTTGCAAACGAAAGCCCCAAAAGACCATACAGAAATGCACAAATCGCAATTCTTGTTGGTGCAAGCCCCATTGCTTTATCCAATCCGTGAACCGGAAAAGGCGTATAAATCTCCTCAATATGATGATGTGCAGAACGCGTTGTCTGTACTGCATCTAACAGTACATCATCATCATTATATAGTACGTGAATAACTTTATTGCTCATCTCTATTATTAATGATTAGGTGAATGATTGTCTCCTTTTTCTTCCCTTTCTCTCTTATAATTATCTCCTGAAGTTTTCAAGATGGTTTTAACCTCTGCTTGTGATACAACAGGAAAACTTCTTGAATATAATAAGAACAACACAAAGAAAAACCCGATAGTACCAACATAAATTCCGATATCAACAAACGTTGGTTGGAACATCGTCCAAGATGATGGTAAGTAATCTCTATGCAACGAAACTGCAATAATTACAAAACGCTCAAACCACATCCCTATGTTTACTACGATTGAAATAATAAACGAAACCAGAATACTTGTTCTAATTTTTTTGAACCACATAACTTGTGGAGAGATAACGTTACAAGTCATCATCATCCAATAAGCCCACCAATAAGGTCCTGTAGCCCTATTCAAGAAAGCATATTGCTCATATTCTACTCCTGAATACCAAGCTATAAAAAGCTCTGTAATATAGGCGATACCCACAATTGAACCTGTAATCATAATAATGATATTCATTAGTTCAATGTGTTGAATAGTAATATAATCTTCGAGATTACATACTTTTCTCATAATAATAAGAAGCGTATTTACCATCGCAAATCCGGAGAAAATAGCTCCTGCAACGAAATAAGGAGGTAGAATAGTAGTATGCCAACCTGGAATTACTGAAGTAGCAAAGTCAAACGACACAATAGTATGCACCGAAAGTACAAGTGGTGTTGCCAAACCTGCTAACACTAAAGATACTTCTTCAAAACGTTGCCAGTCTTTTGCTCTACCACTCCATCCAAAAGAAAGGATCGAATATATTTTCTTATTAAAAGGTGTGATTGCTCTATCTCGAATCATTGCAAAGTCAGGCAAAAGACCTGTCCACCAGAATACTAATGATACTGAAAGATATGTTGAAATTGCAAATACGTCCCAGAGTAGTGGAGAGTTAAAGTTTACCCACAACGATCCGAATTGGTTTGGCACAGGAAGTACCCAATACCCAAGCCAAGGACGCCCCATGTGTATAATTGGAAACAAACCAGCCTGAACAACCGAGAAGATAGTCATCGCCTCTGCAGAACGGTTAATTGCAAATCTCCATTTTTGACGGAATAACAATAGTACAGCCGAGATAAGAGTACCAGCGTGCCCGATACCTACCCACCATACGAAGTTGGTAATATCCCATGCCCAACCGATTGTTTTATTCAATCCCCATGTTCCGATACCGGTAGAAACTGTATATGCCATAGAACCAACTCCCCACAAAAAGGCAGCTAATGCTATCAAAAATACTGTCCACCATTGTTTATTTGCTTTACCTTCTACCGGACGAGCTATATCAACTGTAACATCGTGGTAGGTTTTATTTCCTAAAACTAAAGGCTTTCTAATGGGTGCTTCGTAATGAGACATAATCCTTTACTTTATCTTTTAATTATTAGTTCAATTATACGTTTCTTACTTTTACCTGATAAAACACATTAGGTTTTGTCCCTATATGCTCCAGCAAGTGATACATTCTTTCATCTTCTGCCAATTTTGAAACCTGACTCGTTTTGTCGTTTACGTCTCCAAAAATCATAGCTCCACTTCCACAAGCTGCAGAACAAGCAACAGCATTATGGAACTCTTCGCTTTCTACAGTTCTGCCCTCACGTTTAGCTTTTAGGATAACGGATTGGGTAGCCTGAATACAGAAAGAACACTTTTCCATCACTCCACGAGAACGAACTACAACATCAGGATTAAGAACCATTCGTCCTAAATCATCGTTCATATTATAATCAAACTCAGGATTTTTGCTATATAAGAACCAGTTAAAACGTCTTACTTTATACGGACAGTTGTTAGCACAATAACGGGTCCCTACACAACGGTTATAAGCCATGTGGTTTTGCCCTTGTCTTCCGTGTGATGTAGCCGCTACCGGACATACTGTTTCGCAAGGTGCGTGATTACAGTGCTGACACATCACTGGCTGGAATGCCACTTGAGGGTTGTCTGCCGGATTTTCTAATTCTCCGTAAGACTGAACGTTATCAAACAATCCTTTGGCTGTAGTTTTTTTAACTACATCATCAGCAAAAGTTTCTTCTGACGAATAGTATCTGTCAATACGCAACCAGTGCATATCGCGAGAACGTCTTACTTCTGATTTTCCAACAACTGGAACGTTGTTTTCAGCATGACAAGCAATCACACAAGCCCCACAACCTGTACATGCGTTCAGATCAATAGATAATTTGAAGTGATGCCCTATGCTTCTGTCAAACGATTCCCAGATATCAACTTTTGATGCTTCGATTGGCTGGTGGTCTAAAGACACCATCGGAACTGGGTTCCAGTCTTTAGGACCTTTTGAAGGGTCATTAAAAATGTCTAAAGTAGTTTCTTTTACAATATCTCCTCTACCCATAAGGGTTCTGTGCAACTGAACACAAGCAAACTCATGCCATTTGTTGCTGTCTTTTGAGACAGATGCTTTTTGTGTATTTTTAAGTCCTTTATACAAAGTATAAGCGTTAACTCCTACCTGCATTTCGGTTTTCATTCCTTCTTTTCTTCCATAACCTAAAGAAAGACCGATAGTTCCTTGAGCTTGTCCAGGCTGAATGATAACAGGGACATTCTCAAGTTTGGTTCCGTCAACTTCAATAGTGATATAATTTCCGTCCAATCCTCCGTTGGCTACGTTTCTGCTTTTAACTCCCAGATTTTCAGCATCGATTCTGTTCATCGTAGCATAGTTATCCCAAGAAACACGGGTAATTGGGTCTGGAAACTCTTGCAACCAAGGGTTGTTTGATTGTTGTCCGTCACCCATACCTATTTTGGTATATAGAATTATGTCAAACTCTCCCGATTGTTCAGGTTTCAACAGTGAAGCAACCGCTTCGGTAGCATTTGAAACACTTCTTGAAATATCTTCTCTAACGGCAACAGCATCAGAAACAAAAATCCCGTCGTGAACAGCCTGATTCCAGGTTTTTCCCGAAAGAACCGAAGTTGCCCAGAAATTTTTCAGATAATCATAATATGAAGTTTCGTTATCTGTCCAAGAAAGCAATGCCTCCTGTAATTGTTTAGAATCAAACAACGGACGGATAGTCGGTTGCATAATACTGTAATGCCCTTTTACAATATTTACATCTCCCCAAGACTCTAAATAATGAGGTAAGGCAACAGCCATATTCGATGCTTTTACGGTTTCATCTTCTTTTAAAGAAAAAGCAACCGAAGTTTTTGCTTTTGCGATTGCTTCTGCAAACTCAGTTCCGTTCGGAAGTGAGTACACAGGATTCACTCCACTCATAATAAGTGTGTGAACTTGTCCTGCATTAAGGTCTGCCAAAAGCTGTGTTACTGCTTTAGCATCACCTTTTCTGATTTGCCTTGTAGTATTTGTGTCAAATGCTTCGCTCTGTAAAGCTTGATTGATGGCAATAGCCAAGATTTGAGCATTTTTATCTTCTAGTCCTGTAACGAAAATACCTTTACTGCCCGCTCTTTTGAGTTCGTTAGCAGCATTTACCACCTGCTCTTCTCTTTCGAGTCCAGGTACAGAAACAGCATTACCTGTTATGATTCCGTAAATTTTTACTAAAGCTAATCTTTGTTGAGTTACATTCATTGCGTAACGTCTATCCGCATTAGCTCCTGACAAACTCATGTTAGCTTCAAACTGAATGTGTTTTGACATTTTTCCGTTTACCGGAATACGTTTTTTAGCATATCCGCTATCGTATCCTCCACCTTGCCAATCTCCAAGGAAATCAGCACCTATAGAAACAACCACATCTGACTTTGAAAAATCGTATTCTGCCAAAGCTCTTTCTCCGAAAATTTCTTCAAAAGCATCCAATGTTTCTGAACAAGAAACTGCATCATACACTACATGCTTAGCAGTCGGATATTTAGCTATAAACTCTTCTATTAATTTATCGGTAGATGGACTTGCTAAAGTTCCTGTTAAAAGCACAATTTGCCCTTCCGACGATTGTGCTTCTGCCAAAGATTTTTTCACTGCAGTATTCACATCTTCCCATGAGGCGTCCTTCCCTTCAATTTTTGCGTTTTTCAAACGCAAGCTATCATACATAGACAAAACCGAAGCATGAACACGAGCATTCGCAGTCATTATAGCACCTGGCAAGATATTATTTTCTATTTTGATAGGGCGTCCTTCTCTTGTTTTGACAAGGATATTTGCAAAATCATATCCGTCTGCCATGGTTGTAGCATAATAATCTGCCACACCCGGAACAATTTCTTCCGGCTGCACCACATAAGGAATTGATTTAACCACCGGTCCTTCACAGGCGGCTAGCGATGCTGCTGCCGTACTGAAACCAACATATTTCAAGAAATCACGTCTTGTTGTAGATGATGATGAAAGTGTTTTTTCATCTCCTAAGAATTCATCTGTAGGGATTTCTTCAACAAATTCGTTATTTCTAAGCGTCTCAACAATAGAGCTATCTTCGTTCAGCTCCTCAACACTTTTCCAGTATTTTTTGTTTGATGACATACTATAAGATAATTTAAGTCTTGATTAATAATGACATTTTCCACACTCTAAACCTCCCATTTGAGCAACAGTCAGTTTATCAACTCCGTATTTTGCAGCAAGTTCAGCGTGAATTTGTTCGTAATACTCGTTTCCTTCAACTTTGATGTTCGTTGTTCTATGACAATCCAGACACCATCCCATTGAAAGTGTAGCGTGTTGCTCCATAATCTCCATTGACTCAACGGCTCCATGACACGTTTGACACTCTAAACCTGCAACCGAGACGTGTTGCGAGTGGTTGAAATAAACAAAATCAGGAAGATTGTGAATGCGAACCCATTTAACTGGCTTCGGTTCTTTAGAATAAGTACGGGTATTTGGATCCCAACCTACAGCCTCGTATAGTTTTTGGATTTCGGCTGTATAGAAATCTTTTGTATATCCATTAGCCAAATCTTCTTCTCCATTATAGTCAGAAATATTTTCGTGACAGTTCATACACACGTTAAGCGAAGGAATACCTGCCGTTTGGCTGGTTCTTGCAGATGAGTGGCAGTACTTACAATCTATCTGATTGTCTCCTGCATGGATTTTATGTGAATAATGAATCGGTTGAATAGGAGCGTATCCCTTATCGATACCTACCTGCATCATATACCCGAAACCTAAATAGGCTCCAAAAAGAAGTAAAAACACTACAGAAACAAAAACCAAGAATTGATTCTTAAGAAAAGCTTGCCATAAGTTCCTTTTTGACTCTGTTAATTCTACTCCTTTTGCTTTTGCAATTTCTTTCAATCCTTTGTTTACCATATAAAGCATAGCAACCAACACCAAAAGAATCAAAGCCAAGGCTCCAAGAATCAGCATGTTTGTAGAGTCGCTTGAGCCGCTTGTACCACCACCTGTGGTTTCTGCAACAACAGGTTCCGGTTTTGGCTCAGCTGTATAAGCCAAGATATTGTCTAGGTCAGCATCTGATAATTGTGGAAAAGCAGTCATCGGAGAACCGTTATACTCTTCAAAGACCTTAACAGCATAAGCATCACCTGACTTTACCATTTCGGCACTATTGCGAATCCACTTGTGCAGCCAATCCCTGTCAAGTCGTTCGGTCATACCTCTAAGCGCAGGCCCTGTCATCCCTTTATCCAAATGGTGACAAGCGGCACAATGCGTATTAAACAATGCTCTCCCTGCTGCCGCATCTCCTTCTTGTGCAAAAACATCTACAGATGCACTGAACACAAAAAACAAACTCAATAAGAAAACTTTAAATACAGAACTGTGGTTCCCCAATTTTTTCATATCTAAAAACGATTATCGTTTATATTTGGCACACTTTTTTCTAGTAACTTCATCGAAAACGAGTGCACTCTTTTTTAGAAAATTTTCACAAAAATACGACTTATACCCTATTCTCAAAGCCCAAACGCACCTAATCACTGTAATTTATATCAGTTCTAAATAACGGCAGAGAAATAAACTTTAAAATTAAATAGTACATTTGCCTAAAATATAATCCGTTATGAAATTTTCACTCTTAAAACCATCGTTATTTATAATGTTTCTAATTGCTTTAAGCAGCAATAATTTAACAGCGCAAGTAGCCGTAGAACAGGACTCAAGATTTGAAACTTTATTAAATGAAAAAAGAAAAGTAAATGCATCAATAACTACCACCGACAAATATAAAATACAAATATTTTATGGCGATGGGAATAATGCTCGCAAGGTATTAAATGAATTTAGAAGAAACTTCCGTGAACTTGATGCTACTATACTATTCAGCTCTCCTAATTATAAGGTACAAGTTGGTAATTTCAGAAACAAAATAGATGCTGACCGGACTAGATTAGAAATCATCAAAAAATATGCTGACGCTTTGGTCGTAAAAACCTCCCGATAAACCTTATAATAGGCTTTTGATTTCTGGCTTTATACTGAGTTAAACGCTACAACCCTGAGTTGATTTTTTCCACAATTTTTTTGAGATCTTCGTCGAGTTCAGGATTGGATATCAGGTTTTTATCAACATCAAAATTTTCTGAGAATTTCGGTAGTGAAAAAGTAGCTTTAATTTCTGCTCCGTCAAACGGAAAACGTTTTTCGGCTATTTCTAAAACCGATTTTCCTCCTCGAGCACCGTTGGAAGTAGCCATAAGGAGCATGGGCTTTTGTTGAAAAACCTTAACTCCACCTCTAGAAGCCCAATCAAAAATATTTTTGAACGCTACAGCATAGTTCCCGTTGTGTTCGGCTAAAGACAAAACAATAAAATCAGCTTGTTCAATTTTCTCTAAAAACTTCATTGCCAGTTCCGGTTTCCCGATTTCTTTTTCTAAATCTACTCCAAAAAGAGGCATTTGGAAATCATTAAGATCCAAAACTTCTACGTTAGCATTCTTAAAAAGACTTGCTGCATAAGTTGCCAACTTTTTATTGATGGAGTTTTTGCTATTGCTGCCTGCAAATGTTAGTACTTTCATAGTTTTGTTGAATTGGAATTTTAATAGATTATAAGCAAACACCAAGTTTATCTTTAGCCCCGATTGTAGTGGAAATCCTTTTGTTGCGAAATTGCTTTGCAATCTCGCAACAAAAGATTGAAACGGAAAGCGGGAACGAAGTTATTAAAAAATCCCGAAAGTTTTTGCTCCAAAAAAACTATACGTTAAAACGAAAATGCATTACATCTCCATCTTTTACGATATATTCTTTACCTTCTACACGAAGTTTTCCTGCTTCTTTAACTTTGGCTTCCGAGCCATAATTCACATAGTCATCATAAGCAATCACTTCTGCTCTGATGAATCCTTTTTCAAAATCGGTATGAATAACCGCAGCTGCTTTGGGGGCAGTATCTCCTACATTAATAGTCCAAGCACGAACTTCTTTAACCCCAGCTGTAAAATAAGTTTGTTGTTTTAGTAGCTTATAAGCCGAGCGAATCAATACCGATACTCCAGGTTCTTGTAAACCCATATCTTCTAAAAACATTTGTCTTTCTTCATAGCTTTCAAGCTCTGTAATATCTGCTTCGGTACCAACCGCTAATACGATAACTTCAGCATTTTCATCTTTTACAAGTTCTTTTACCTGATCTACATAGCTATTACCTTTTACGGCCGAATCTTCATCTACATTACAAACATACAATACAGGTTTTGAGGTAATCAGCTGAAAATCCTCAATCATCTCGACTTCATCATCATTATTTGGAGAAACCGTTCTAGCAGATTTTGCTTCCAACAAAGCTGTTCGGATTCTTTCTAACAAAGATTCTTCAACTTGTGCTTCTTTGTTTCCTGTTTTGGCAGCACGTTTGGTTTTTTCCAAACGTTTCTCTACCGTTTCTAAATCTTTTAGCTGAAGTTCAATATCAATAATTTCTTTGTCTCTAACCGGATTTACTCCTCCCTCAACGTGAATAATATTGTCATTATCAAAACAACGAAGAACGTGAATGATAGCATTACACTCTCTGATATTTCCTAAAAACTGATTTCCCAATCCTTCTCCTTTGCTGGCTCCTTTTACTAGTCCTGCAATATCTACAATTTCGACCGTTGCAGGTTGTACTCTTTCCGGTTTTACCAATTCGGACAATTTTTCTAATCTTGGATCAGGCACATTTACTACTCCAACATTGGGTTCGATAGTACAAAATGGGAAGTTTGCACTTTGTGCTTTTGCATTCGACAAACAATTGAAAAGTGTTGATTTTCCTACGTTTGGTAGGCCTACAATTCCTGCTTTCATTTTCGCTTTAGGATTTAAAATAAAACGGCAAAGATAAGTTTTTGTTTTAATGTTTTACGGGGTAGTCTGGTAAAAAATGAAGAATTCGTACGAATAAAACTCAAAAACACAAGAGCTTTATAAAAACTAAAAACATATTTTTTTGTTAATTATTCTGTAAAAAAGTTATATTTGGATTCTGAAAACCAACAAAAACTTAACTATGTCTATTTGGAAAACCAAATCATTGTCTCAACTACAACAAGAGGCTTCAGAAACAGAAAAAGGACTTAAAAGAACGTTATCTTCCAAAGCTTTAGTAGCTCTTGGGATTGGAGCTATAATAGGAGCCGGATTATTTTCGCTTACGGGAATTGCGGCTGCTGACCACGCAGGTCCAGCGGTAACTTTATCATTCGTATTAGCCGCTACGGGTTGTGCTTTTGCAGGACTTTGCTATGCAGAATTTGCTTCAATGATTCCAGTTGCAGGTAGTGCTTACACCTATTCTTATGCAACCATGGGGGAATTTATGGCATGGATAATCGGTTGGGATTTAGTGCTCGAATATGCTCTTGGAGCAGCTACAGTTGGAGTAAGTTGGTCGTCTTATCTCAATCAGCTTTTAGCTCAATACAACATGGCAATTCCGCCCGAATTTTCATCTGCTCCGGCTGAAGGAGGAATTATAAATTTACCTGCTATTTTTATTGTTTGTTTACTCTCTTTATTATTAATGAGAGGAACCAAAGAATCAGCTTTCGTAAACAATATTTTGGTAGTCGTAAAAGTAGCTGTTGTATTAGTCTTTATTATTTTGGGATGGAAATTTATAAACCCTGAATTCCATACTCCGTTTATTCCTGAAAATACAGGAGGAAAGTTTGGAGGGCTTCCTGGAATTGCAGCTGGAGCAGCTTTGGTTTTCTTTGCTTTTATAGGATTTGATGCCGTGTCCACTGCCGCACAAGAAGCAAAAAACCCTCAAAAGGGAATGCCTATCGGAATATTAGGTTCACTAGTTATTTGTACCGTTTTATATGTTTTATTTTCCTATGTAATGACCGGGCTGGTTCCTTACCAAGACTTCGCAGGCGATGCTTCTCCTGCTGCTACTGCTTTTGCCAAAACCGGATATGACTTTTTACAGACAGGACTTATTGTAGCTATTTTGGCTGGATATACTTCTGTAATTTTGGTTATGCTTATGGGACAAAGCAGGGTATTTTACTCTATGAGTAATGATGGGTTACTTCCTAGATTTTTTGGACAGATTCACTCTAAATTTCGTACTCCGTGGAAAACCAATATTTTCTTTATGTTTTTCGTAAGTATTTTTGCGGGATTTGTTCCTATCAAAGATTTAGGACACATGGTAAGTATCGGAACTTTATTTGCCTTCTCTTTAGTATGTATCGGAATTTTAGTAATGCGCAAGAAAATGCCTGATGCTCCAAGAGCTTTCAGAACTCCATTGGTGCCTTTTGTACCTATTGCAGGAGTTTTGGTTTGTGGCTATTTGATGCTTTCATTAGAAAAAGAGAGCTGGTGGAGGCTCATGGTTTGGTTAATTCTAGGTGTTGTTATTTATTTCTTTTATGGAAAAAAACATTCCAAAATAAATAATCAATAACCAGAATCTACAACATAAAAAAGGTCGCAAATTAATTTGCGACCTTTTTACTTACTAATTAAACTGTAATATTAGAATCTATATCCTACCGAAACTCCTGCATTAGGCTCGATTGACATAAACCTGTCGTTAACCTCTTCGCTAAAGTTACGGGCAATACTCACATAAGGAGCAATTGCAAATTTATCGTTCCATGCCCATTTGTAACCTACACCTAATCCCATAATAAATGAGTCCATATCTGTATCTACTTTATCAACTCTTGAGTCTTCATGGTCTCCGAAACGGTATTTTATGAAAGGATAAGCATAAAAACTTCCCTTGTTTTCAGGGCTAAAGTAATAGTTGTAATTTACTAAAAAGCTATTCGTGTTAAACTTCTTTTCATTTGTTTCCTCTACATACGAAAAGCGGTCATTTATATGAAGTTCCGCACCTATAGATTGATTGTCATCCAAAAAATACTCATAGCCTACTTCTATTGAAGCAATTGCAATTACATTAGCAATGTTAAACTTTACTTCGCTTTTATATTGTGCATGAGCTGTAAAAGCTCCTGCAAAAACCAATATTCCTAGTACAATTTTTTTCATAAAATATAATTTTCTGTGTGCTACAAAAGTACAAATTATTTCTGTTTAGCAATAAGTTGCGCATATTCTTTGGCAAAATAACTCGCAATAAGGTCTGCGCCTGCTCTTTTAAAGGCATATAATTGTTCAACCATTACTGCATCGTGGTCCAACCATCCTTTTTCGGCAGCTGCTTTGATCATCGCATATTCGCCCGAAACCTGATATACCGAAACTGGAAGATGAACTGCATTTTTTACTTCTCTGACAATATCCAAATACGGAAGTCCAGGTTTAACCATTACAATATCAGCACCTTCTTTAACATCCAGCAAAGTCTCTCTGATAGCTTCTATTCGATTGGCATAATCCATTTGATAGGTTTTTTTGTCTCCAAATCCGGGAGCGGAATCCAAGGCATCTCTAAATGGTCCGTAAAAAGCCGAAGCATATTTGGCACTATAACTCATAATTCCGACATTCGGAAAATTATTTCGTTCTAGTATTTTGCGAACCTCTTTAATTCTTCCGTCCATCATATCGCTTGGAGCTACAAAATCTGTTCCTGCTTCTGCATGCGAAAGACTCATTTCTGCCAATATATCTACGGTTTTATCATTGACGATTATTCCGTTTTCGACTACTCCGTCATGTCCAAAACTCGAATATGGATCGAGAGCTACATCGGTCATCACAACCATTTCGGGAATAGTTTTTTTAACCGTTTTAATGGCTCTTTGCATCAATCCATTCGGGTTAATGGCTTCAGTTCCTTGATTGTCTTTTAAGTTATCAGGAACTTTTACGAAAAGCAACACACACTTCAGTCCTAAATCCCAAAGTTCTTTTACCTCTTTCTCCAAATTATCCAAACTCAAACGGAAATAATTAGGCATAGAAGGGATTTCCTCTTTTATATTTTCGCCTTCCGTTACAAAAAGCGGAACGATGAAATCATCAAC
>Ga0209075_1002267_pt1 | contig 17121 bp, 16 predicted proteins | sample Stecom2011_FD_187523 | JGI IMG/M metagenome (GOLD analysis project Ga0209075, IMG submission 187523) | Agricultural soil microbial communities from Utah to study Nitrogen management - Steer compost 2011 (SPAdes) (version 2) | ecosystem: Environmental > Terrestrial > Soil > Agricultural land...
TGGTTTTAATATAGATGGTACGCAAGAGTGGTTGGAGTTTTATGATCACCACGGAATAACAAGTGTGCGCGCGCTTACAGTTTTCGATAGCAATATATATATGGTGGGAGGGATTTATAATAATGATCAAACACGGTGCGATATGTGGTATGGAAAAGGCGATATGAATGGAGCGTATGTTAACCATTGGATGAATACCTATTCTGAAAGCACAATCTTTAATTCAATAGCGATAAGAGATGCAGTGAGTGTATTTATGGGAATGAATTCTCAAGCTGTTGATTTTAATCCGTTTCCTGGAGGGGATGATATTCATGTGTATAAAATGGGAACAACGATGTATTTTCATAATTTCTCACATAACTTCTCAGCGATGGATAATGATGCTATTAACCAAATGATTGCAACGAATGATGGGGGAATTGTATTGGTGGGTACTGTAAGTGATGATAAGGAAAAATATTCTTTAGGAACTGATATCTTAATAGCACGAATTGGACCAGCGGATGAGGTAACGTTTGAGTCTAATGATGGACTGGACTTCGTAGGCTTGAATCAAGAGAAGGTATCCATGCTTGCTTTGCATCCCAATCCAACAAATGATTTAGTAATCTTTCCTGAAAATGTCCAAGGATTGAAATATAACATCATTAACTTTCAAGGAAAAGTCGTGATGAGCGGTAAGATTGAGTCTGCCGTTTCTCTAATGAATTTGAATCCTGGGATCTACATCGTTAAAGTTGAAGATCAAAGTAGTGTTTGGACAGGAAAAATAGTGAAGCAATAATAGCTTACCACTTGTGGGCTTCCGCTTTAAACCATTTGTCCTGAACACGAAGTGTTTGTTCTATCACATCACGAACACAGTGGTGTCCTCCTTTAAAAGGTGATTGGTAGTGAGAGATGTTTTTTATTTCAATTGCTGCATCTTGAGGGCAAGCAGCGACTGCAACTTGGCTCATTATGTTGTAGTCGGGAATGTCATCTCCCATATATAAAGTTTCTTGATCTGTGAAGTTGTATCTGGATTTTAGGTCCTCGTAAACTGCGACTTTATTGGACGCTTGAAGGACAACCTCTTTAATTCCTGCACCAAGTAACCTTTCTTTAGCAGCTTGAGAATTCCCGCCACTAATAATAAAAATGTTATATCCCATTTTAGAAGCATATTGAAGGGCGTATCCATCCCTTGCGTTCAATGATCTTACAGCTTCGTTTGTAAATATATTTACTCCTCCATCTGTTAAAACACCATCAATATCGAATATGAATGTTGTAATGTTGGAAAGGCTTATTTTATAACTCATGATTTTTTAATTTCTTTTTCTATTAGTTCGCTAAACAATTGATAGAGCTGTTTAGTTTCTGGACGTGTAATTGAATTCAAGTGTTTTTGAATAATGTTTTTGTCCCCTCTTGTTGCTGGTCCTGTTTGGGCTTCTATTGGTGTTAAAGTGTCTAATTTACTAACTGTCTCTTTGATTAGAGGCATCAGTAGATTAAAGTCTAAATTATGTTCGTTTAAGTGCTCTTGTGCTAAGTAGTATAAAAAATTCGTGAAGTTATTTACCATAACTGCAGCAATGTGAGTGTTGTATCTGTCTTGCGAATTCGCGATAAGCACTTTCGAGCTTAGGGTTTCTGCAAGTGTTTTTAATTCAGTTTCAAAGGCCTTGGTATTTGCTTCTATTAAAAAAGGAACTGTCGAAATATCAACACTTTTATCTTGACTAAAAGACTGTAGAGGATAAAAAACTCCTAAATTCTTTTTCTTAGGCAAATCTTCAATTCGAATACTGCCTGAAGTGTATGCGATTTTTATAGTGTTGGGCAACTGAGAAATTACGTTTGAAATGGCTCCGTCAGCTACGCAAATTAAAGCTAAACTGTTTTGAGGTAAACTTTCTAGACTGTCTACTGTACTGGTTTTTAGCGCTACAGCTAGCTCTTTGGCCTTGTTTTTTGTTCTTCCCCAAACCCCATCTATTTCATGTCCTTTGTTTTTTAATTCTAGGCCTAAATGGTGGGCAACCTTCCCGGTTCCGATAATAAAGATATGTAACTGTTTTTTTATCATCTTAAAATAAAATAACAAACGTTGTTCGGTCCAAAATTAACATTAAAATCATTCTAAATTAGCAAAGCTTTCTTAGATTTGTAGGGTAAAACAAGAAAAGACAATGTTAGATAAAATAATAAGAGGAGTTTTCTCGATGAAAATGATGGCAGTCAGTATGGTCATCTTCGCAGTAGCAATCGCACAAGCTACATTTATCGAATCAGACTACGGTACGCCGGCCTCGAAAATCGCAATATATAATGCCGTTTGGTTTGAAATACTTTTACTGCACCTTTCAATTACATTAATTGTAAACATGGTGAAGTATAAAATGTATCAAAAAGAAAAGTGGGCAACTTTCGCATTTCACCTTTCATTTTTATTAATTATCGTTGGAGCTGCGCTTACTCGATATGTTGGTTTTGAAGGACAAATGAGAATTGGAACTGGAGAGACAACCAATTTTATATACAGTTCTACACCTTACCTTACTTTGAAGTCAAATGATTTGGTGAACCAATATACACATCAAGAAAAACGATGGCTGTCAGAAGGTGTTCAGAATCCTTTCCAATTCAATTTCCAACTTCCAGACCAGAAGAAAGTAAATGTTGAGTACGTTTCTTATTTAGAAGGAATGGTCGACTCATTAATAGAAGACGATGTAAATGGTCGAAATGCTATTGAGTTAGTTATTCTGGGAGAAAACCAATACTTATTTGAAGGAGAACAAGACTTAATTGGTGGTGTTAATTTTTCTTTTGAAAAAGAGAATCCTTCCATGCCCGGTGTGAAAATCCATGAAGATGGGGGAATGTTGTACATTGAAACGGTAGATCCTTATAAAAGAGTTGATATGTCCACTTTATCTAAGGAGGATAGAATGACCAATAATATCGATCCAAGTGCTGTTACAGAGATTCCTGCAGACACACTGGTTCCTTTTTATCCGAATCAATTGTACATGATCGGGTCAGAAAGTTTAGTGTTTAGATCGTTCAAAAAGGATGTAGCGTTGCGTAAAATGAAGTCACCAGATAAAGATGGAGGCTCTAATTACTTAACGATGAAACTTTCTACTGATACAGAATCTAAGTTAGTAGAGATACAAGGTAGTCCAACCCGTATATTGCAAGAATATTACCTTCAATTTGCTGGGCTTAATTTTGAAATCGGTTACGGTGCAAAACCAATCGAGCTTCCTTTCTCTGTAAAATGTAATGAGTTCCAATTGCACAAGTACCCTGGCTCTTCAATGGCGAGTTCTTTTGCTTCTGAGGTTACGGTTATAGATACCGTGCGTGGAATTACACACGATCAAAGGATTTTTATGAATAATGTAATGGACTATCATGGATATAGATTTTTCCAATCGAGTTACTTCCCAGATGAATCTGGAACTGTTTTAAGTGTGAATTATGACTGGTGGGGAACAACAGTTACTTACATCGCTTATTTCATCATGTCCATAGGAATGGTAATGTCAATGTTTAACCGTGTAGGAAGAATGAAAGAATTGAATAATTTGATCTCAAAATCAAGAAAGAACCGAACGAAAATGCTAAAAACCATAACCTTATTGATAGGTGTTGGTTTAGGTGGTTTTACATATGCACAAGAGCATCCAAACGGGAATGAGCATCCTCAAACCGAAGCTCACGACCACGACCACGATCACGACCACGATCACCAAGGTCATGACCATGAAGGGCACGATCATGCCACCGATCATTCAAAACATGCGGCAACTCATCCTGCCCCAAGAAAAATAGAGGTGAATTACCTCTCTGTTGAAGATGCAGCTAAATTAGATGACTTACTTGTTCAGGATTATGATGGAAGAATTATTCCATTCCACACAATGGCTGATAAGTTGATGAGAAAAATTCATCATGGTGATAAGTTTGGAGATTATACTGCAGTACAAGCAATATTAGCAATGCACTTGTATGGTCCTGATGGTTGGAAAGACGTTCCTTTTGCTTTTGTATCTAATAAAATTAGAGATGAGTTGGGAACAGAGAAATATGTTTCTGTTGTAGATATGGAGGATGAGTTCGGTGTCTTTAAGTGGATGGATGAATATGAAGTTGCTCACGGGAGATCTGATGGTCAGAAAAATGAATTTGACAAGCAATTAATTAAGCTTGGAGAGCGTTACCGTTTGTTGAAAGAGATATTCCAATTCCAACACTTAAGAATTGTTCCAATTCCAGAAGATGATAATGGTACTTGGGTTTGGCCTTTTGCTCAAGAACTAAGAGATAAGGATCAAAAAGCAAATGCTTTAGCAACAAATCTTTTAAGAACATTGTTCTCAGTTTCTCAAGGGGAAGCTAAGTTCTCTGATGCACAAGAATATTTAGTGCCTTTAAAAGAACACCAATGGGAAGAGTTAGCAAAGTACGAAGCAGATAACCCACATTTAGATAAGTTGACACAAAGACATGTAAATGTTGAAATAGCATACAATAAATTTAAAGTGTTTGATAAAATTCAAACTTTATACTTCTTGTTTGGAATGTCATTGTTGTTATTGTTCTTCTTTAGAACTTTAAAAACACCAACATTGAACAGTGAGTCTATCATTAAGAAAATAACTTATGTTCTTATTGGAGGAGTGGTAATTGTTTTTGCTGGACATGGAACTGGGTTAGGAATGCGTTGGTATATTTCTGGACATGCTCCTTGGAGTGATGGTTATGAAGCTGTTATTTTTATTGCTTGGGCAACGATTATGGCAGGTCTTTTCTTTGTTAGAAAAAACCCAGCAGTTATCGCTGCTACAACCTTATTGTCTGCATTGATGTTGTTTGTAACAGAACTGAATTTATTGGATCCTGAAATTACTCCTTTGGAGCCAGTTTTAAAATCCTACTGGTTGATGATTCACGTAGCAGTAATTACTGCTTCTTATGGTTTCTTAGGAATCTCAGGAATTCTGGGATTGGTAAATATGATACTGTACTTATTAAAGAACAACAAGAACAAAAAACGTATTCAAATGAACATTGTGGAGCTGACATCAGTTTCTGAAATGGTTCTGATTATTGGATTGTTTATGTTGACCATTGGAACATTCCTTGGAGGAGTTTGGGCAAACGAGTCATGGGGTAGGTATTGGGGATGGGATCCTAAGGAAACATGGGCACTTGTATCTATGTTGGTCTACGCAATCATCATTCACTTGAGATTTATTCCAGCATTGAGCAGTAGATTTTTATTTAACGTTTTAAGTTTATGGGGATACTCTGCAATTCTGTTTACCTTCTTCGGAGTAAACTTCGTTCTTGTAGGATTACATTCCTACGCCCAAGGTGAAGGTGTAGCGGAAACTCCAGCTTCAGTGATTGTTGCGACAGTGCTTTTTGCTACATTTACATTGATTACGACCCTTAAGTATTTAAAAGATTCTCGCGGAGCTAAAAAATAATACAGATGAGCTTATATGACTTTGAGGTGAATGACATCAACGGAAAATCTTTTCAATTAGATAGTTTGAAAGGGAAAAAGGTGATGATCGTAAATACTGCTTCGGAATGTGGACTTACACCACAGTATGAGCAATTACAAAGTTTGTTTGAAGAAACCTCACGTGATCAGTTAATGATTATAGGGTTTCCTTCAAACGATTTTGGAGAACAAGAACCTGGATCTAATGATGAGGTTGCGTCCTTTTGTCAAAAAAACTATGGAGTTACTTTTCCTATGATGTCAAAAGTTGAAGTGAAAGGAAAAAATTGTCATCCATTATTTTCATGGTTAATAGAAGAAAGTAAGAAAAATGGTGGGGCAGAAGAGGTGGCTTGGAATTTTCATAAATTCTTGATTAATGAGAATGGAGATTTTGTAAAAGATGTCCACCCGAAAGTTCTACCTGATGCTCCCGAAATAAAAGATTGGATCAATGGTTAAGAAAGTTGATGTATTAGCAATTGGCGCTCATCCTGACGATGTAGAGTTGGCTGCCGGTGGAACGATTGCTAAAAGCGTTCTTCAAGGTAAGAAAGTTGCAATTGTTGATTTGACACAAGGAGAATTAGGCTCGAGAGGAACAATCGCAAGCAGATATGAAGAAGCAGCAAATGCAGCTGAAATACTAGGCGTTGAGCACAGGGAAAACCTAAAATTGGCGGATGGATTTTTTGAAGATACAAAAGAAAGTCTGCTAAAGCTGGTCATTGCAATACGCAAGTATCAACCAGAAATTGTTTTAGCCAATGCACCAACTGATCGTCATCCAGACCATGGAAGAGGAAGTAATTTCATATCTCGAGCTTGTTTTTTAGCAGGATTGCTAAAGATAAAAACTGAGGTGGATGGTCAGCAACAAAAACATTGGCGACCTAAGGTTGTTTATTTTTATGTGCAGGACCGTTACTTAAAGCCAGATTTTATCGTAGATATTTCAGAAAATAGAGACACAAAGTTTAAAGCCATTTTGGCTTACAAAACTCAATTTTTTCAAGCTGATATGACAGGGCCTAAAACACCTATTTCAGGACAAGATTTTTTAGATGCTCTTGAAGCAAGGTTGGTTCAAAATGGTCGCGATATTGGAGTGAAGTATGGAGAGGGTTTTATTGGAGAGCGTCCCATCGGAATTGATGATTTATCAAAACTGTTTTAATTTCTATCTACTTGCTGTGTTGGAATTTAATACACGCTTTGGATATAGGTAATTCATTCATTTTGTGATAGATAGCCCGTGGTTCTTTTTCTGTTCATATCGACAACTAAAAAACGCATCTTTTTTCTAAAGATATTAGCGTAAATAAATAAAAATAAATATTTCTTATTTGATTGTTAATGTCTTATAATTGCATTTAAACTAAATATATTATACTATGAAAAAACTTTTACTTTTAACACTTGGTGTTTTGATGACAGGGTTAATCAATTCGCAAGTTATTCTGAATGGAATTAGTCCTGCATCTATTGCAGGGACTTATGAAATTACTTACAATAATGCAACAAGCTCTGGAAGCTGGAATGGTATTGATATTGAGCTCCCTGCCAATTCAATTCAAGATACTTTGGTTAAGTTTCTGCCTGCAGACGCTTGTGCTTCCTCAACAAACGCAGCTGATGTTGATGGGCACATTGCAGTTGTGTATAGAGGGGGGTGTGAGTTCGGTTTGAAAGTTGCGAATGCTGAAGCAGCTGGAGCAATCGCTGTTATTGTTATTAATAATGCACCTGGTGAATTAATCAATATGGGTGCAGGTGACAACGGTGGTACGACAACAATTCCATCTGTTATGGTAAGCGATATAGATGGTGCTGAATTAGTGGCGGCCATGGATGATGGACCAGTAGTGGTCTTTATAGGAGATAAAAACGGGAAGTATGAAAATGATGTAGGAATGAAGATATCAAGCATTTTACGTCCAAAGTATTCAGCTATTCCTTCAGCAATTGCAAATAATTCGACCGAGTTTAAGTTTGATGTAGGGGCTAAGGTTTTTACTTTCGGATCTGAGGATCAAACGGGAATTAAGCTTCAAGCTATCGTTAAGTATGAAGGAGATGTAATTTATGATCACACTTCAGATCCAGTAGATATTTTGCCAGGAGATAGCGCAATCATTAACTTACCTGAGTTTGCACCTGGAACATTAGATGAAGGGAGCTACACAATGCGTTATATACTAACAAGTGATGAAACGGATGAATATCCATCGGATAATGAGTTTGAGTCTGACTTTGTTATAAGTGATTATACCCTCACTTATGCTTCTTATGTTGACAGCCTGAACAGAACAAACTCAACAGGAGGTTCAAGGCCAATTGATCAACAAGGGAATCCTATAGCTCACTTCTCTTCTTGTATACATTTTAAAGATGAAAATGCAAGTCGATTAGCGCCGAAGTCTATTTCATTTGCCGCTTCTAAGTCAGTTGATGCTGCAGATACATCTTTTTTTGGAGAGAGTGTGCTTATCTCGGTATATGAATACAATGATAACTTCGCAAGGTATACTGATGCTGGATTTAAAAATCCAATCGAAAATTACAATGAGTTGATGTTAGGTGAATTTGAATATACAACAGAGTATAATGGAGACTTTATTACTGCTGAATTTGCCGAAAATGAAATTGTAGGTTTGTACGATAACCAACGTTATATGTTCTGTGTAACTACATTTAATGAAGGTATCTTTTTTGGAACAGACAATAAAAGAGATTATACAATTAACCGTGAACATTATGGTCAGCCTGTATTCATAACTGAGGCGGGGACAGGTAAATACAATCCAAATGGTTTTGGAGCAGGTACAGTTCCGACGTTGATGGTGACATTTATGGATGCTGCACAAGTTAATTTGAAAAATGAGAAATTAGCACTTAATATGAATGCTTACCCTTCTCCAGCTTCGGATCTTTTGAATGTTGATTTCAAACAAAATGAAGTGAATAAAGTAGAATTGGTAAACATGATGGGGCAAACAGTTGTTGCTCAAAATGTTTCTCATAATGCCGAAACGACTACTTTAGATGTAGCTGGTGTTGAAAATGGAGTATATATTGTTAAGGTTTACCTTACAAACAATATGACACATACAATGCAGGTGGTGATTAATCACTAAGCAATTGTATTAATATTTTTGAAGGGTGGTCTCGGGTAGTCGAGGCCACCCTTTTTTATTTTTGAGATTGCTTTTTACGTGCAAGGTTTACAACAAGGACTCAGTCCTTGGTTATTACATGTCGCTCATCTGGAACTAGTAGAATAAATACACTTTTTCATATATTTGTTTTCATTGTTGTCCGATTAAAACAAAACCTCCAATTTGATGAAATCATTGTTCTTAACGATTATTCATTTTCATTTTTTTCTTGATAAAAAAACGAAACAACCGACCAAAGGGAGCTCACGAACACAAAAGAAGTGAACAAGAGTAAGTAAAAAAATCAATGGAATTCCAAGGCGAATGCTGCGCACCATAAGATTTTCTAACGTTACATGCTATATTTATTCAAATAATTTCTTTTCAAAGGAAGTCATGAGCTCGCTATGCTTCGGTTCTTTTGCAAAGAAATGCAATTCCACTTGAAAACTCATTTTCGCTGTGGAACCCCAGGTGCTCCAAAATTAACATTTATGAAAAACTAAGGTATACATTCAGAAATGGCGTTAAAGCCTTGTAGATAAAGAGTTTTATATAGTTTGTAAATTTGATTCCGGACAGTAGTGGTATAAATTGATGTTTTCGCTCCTTATTTTGTCCTTTTTGACTTTGATATTTTTAGATGTATTGATTTATTTAACGTTTTAGAAAAACAGAATTTAATTTGCTGTATTAGTTATTGATGAATTGGCAGGTATAAATCGGATATACTTTTTGTCTCTTTCACCACGAGTCAAAAAAACTCTGTGAATTTCCTTTGCTCCGTGTCCTCTGTGAAAAAAAAACAATCACTTCGCAGAAGAAATCCAAAACCCAATTCGTATTCCGATGACTCGGAACGTAATTCAAACATTCGTAATTATCAATTGCTTCGAAGAAGGAATTCAATACCAAATACGTTAATCAATTAACCATTAATCATTATTTTTCACTTTCTTCCAAGTACTAAACATACTCTCCTGACTCGGTCGGTCAGCTTCTTCCTCTGTCAATGGCTCACACGGTTTTAGCGTATCATAACATTCCTTAGGAAGTTGCTGATAGAGTGCAGTTCCTTTCGTTTTCCAATCGATCATTTCTTGAGAGACTTCTTTAATTACACGTGCTGGATTTCCAACGACTAAACTTCTGCGTGGAATATTTGCTTTTGCAGGAACAAAACTCAATGCGCCAACAATACATTCTTCACCAATAATAGCGTCATCCATTACGACAGAATTCATTCCAATCAAGCAATTCGCACCAATAACTCCACCATGAATAATTGCACCGTGACCGATATGTGCTCCTTCGTGAAGTGTTACAGTAGTCCCCGGAAACATGTGAATAGTACAGTTTTCTTGAACATTACATCCATCTTTAATCACTATTTTACCCCAATCACCACGAATTGCAGCGCCTGGACCTATATAAACATCTTTACCTATAATTACATTTCCAGTTACTGTTGCATTGGGATGAACATAGCTCGAAGGGTGCACTACAGGTTTAAAACCATTGAATTCAAAAATATTTGCCATAATTTAACGATTTTCCACAACTTTTTGTCTCATTCATACGTTAAGTGTACCATGAGTTATTGCGAATTTACAAAAGATTTAGACGAAAATCATTTGGATAAAAAATATCATGATGAACGTTATGGTTTTCCAACGCTTTCAGACGATGAATTGTTTGGACGCTTTATTTTAGAAATTAACCAAGCAGGATTGAGTTGGTCTTTGATGTTGAAAAAGGAAGAAAACTTTTCAAAAGCCTTTGATGGTTTTGTGATTGAGAAGGTTGCAGCTTATGACGCGCAGAAGATAGAAGAGTTGATGAATAATGCTGGAATCGTTCGCAACAGAAGAAAAATAGAAGCAGTTATTCACAATGCAAATAAAATTATTGAGATTCAAATAAAATTTGGTAGTTTTAGTTTGTGGTTAGATGAGTATATTGGTTATTCATTGAAGGAGTGGACCAAATTATTTAAAAATAATTTTAAATTTACAGGTGAAAAAATTGTGGAAGAATTTTTAATGAGTACAAGTTATCTGAAAGGTGCTCATTCAGAAGGTTGTCCAGTTTATAAGAAGATATTAAAAAGTGAACCAAAATGGATAAAAGATATTTAATAGCAGCATTGATGTTTGTATTCACCTCAATTTCAACATTGAGTACGGCACAGTATTCTTTAGGAGGAGGATTAAGTTCTTTTCATGGAGTGAATTTGCCCATCAGTAGGGTAGGGGTTAATTTCTTCGCGGAAGTTCCAAGAACACCAGAAAACACTTTATTTATTCGCGCGGCTTATATGCTTCCGAATAGTGATTCACGCAGTACATTTGTTTCAGGAAAACAAGGCGTTACACCAAGTATGACAGAGGCGGATCTTGTGGCGAAAACTTCTTATTTTGCAATTGATGGGGGAACACGCTATTATTTATTCAATCAATATGACATTGGTTTTGCGGTATTTGCAGGAGGACATATTAAAGGTATTCTAAGCTCCTATAGTGCAAGGTACCGAATGCCAGGAAGTTTGGACATTAATGATTACGAAACTTCAGATTTTCCAGCTCAACCACTTACAGGATTAAGTCCACAGTATTCATTGTTGTTTGCTTTTGGTGGAAATGTAGGAGTGAAATATCAACTTCCAATGAGAGGCGCTTTGACTTTTGACTTTGCTTTAGAATTGATTACGAGATTGTATGATCCTTATACGATTTTAGGAAATGATATTGCTCCATTGTCCTTTTCATTCAACCTTGGTTACCGTTTCGACTGGTATTAATTCAAAGTCAAATGATAGTTGTTGAAAGTGGTGGAACAAAGTCTACCTGGGTTTTTTATGATGCCCTTAAAAAGAGACAAACTGCAACTTCTGTGGGACTTCATCCGCAAGAGCTAACCGGAGAAAAACGTGAGGTTATTTCACGGTTGGTTGAAGAGCATCAATTAAAAGAACGTACCATTCATTTTTTTGGAGCAGGTTGTGAGAGTCAAGAAGCAAAGCTTAAAGTCATTCTTTTTTTAGAAGAATTTTCATTCAATGTCAAGCAAGTAGAAACAGATATTTATGCTGCCTGTATCGCTCATTTAGGAAATCATGAAGGTATTGTTGGGATTATTGGAACGGGAGCTGTAGCTGCACATTTTGATGGAAACAAAGTCATTCAACAAACTTCCGGATTGGGATATCTTTTAGGAGACGAAGGAAGTGGTTTCGATATCGGTAAGCGATTGCTTCAAGCCTATTTTAAAAACGAACTTTCAGATGAGGTACGGTTATGCATTGAAAAGTATTTTGATGGTAAAGCTATCCTCCACCGTATTTACGAACCCGATGGACGCATGTTTGTAGCTGGTCTAACGAAAATAGTTCATGAATTTAAATTAGAACCTGTTGTACAGAAACTTTTAAATGATGCTTTTCTATCATTTTGTGAAACAGCGTTAAAACCATTGAATCATAATGGTCCGATTTATTTCATCGGTAGCGTTGCTTATTATTTTAGAAAAGAGTTAGCATATGCATTGTCTGAAGCAGGTTTTCAGCTTGAAAATGTCAAAAAAGAGGCTGTTTATGGCGCTTTTGAGTTTTTGTCTGAGGAATAGGAATGTTAATCCTGTCATAACATGACCTTTATCTATTATGTTGTACTGTTTTCGGGGAAAACACATGAAAGACTCAAAATAATTAAGATATTGTGACCTCGTTTTGATATTTAAAAATGGAAGTATTAGAAAAATCAGCAACTGCTGATACCCCATATATTAATTTTAACTCTCAATCTGGATCTATGCTGATTCAGGGTAGAGCAATTCCTCAGCCTGCTGATGAATTTTGGGCTCCAATATTAAAATGGTTCTATGCCTATTCATCTGTTCCAAATTCAAAAACTACCTTAGTATTCAATATGGAATACTTTAACATTTCTACCTCTAAACAAATCTTGTTTTTATTGCACAAGTTGAATGATCTTTATGAAAAAGGCCATGATGTGACAGTGGAATGGAAGTATGCTAAGGACGATATTGAAATGAAAGAAGCAGGATTTGACTTCTCATGTGTTGTAAACGTTCCTTTTAAGTTTACCGTCGTTGATTTAGAAGCGCTGGAGTCAAAAGTTTAGCAATTAAGTTTTTCTGAACATCTATTAGATTAATTCTTACATGTCATTTTAATGACTTGAACTTACACTTTAAAAGTTTTCAATTTACTTCTTATTTATCGGATTATAAATTAGCTCCGATCATTTTACTGAAAACAGAATAACAATCCATCTTTTGTATTTCTTGCCGTAAATTAATTTGTCTACTGAGTAGAATTAGGATCAAGACTAATTGTTGGGGATTAGGCATTCAAGTTACAAATCATTTATAAGCATATAATTCCAGCGGGATGACATGTAATAGGGATGGACGTGAGTCCATCCGTTAAACGATTATAATATACACAATCTCAAAAATAAAACGACCTAATTACATGCAATTAGGTCGTTTTATTTATGAGATTTCTTTTCACGCGCTGGGATTACACCAAGGACTCAGTCCTTGGTTATTACATGTCGCTCCTCTAGAGCTAGTAGAATAAATACACTTTTTCATACATTTGTTTTATTAGATTCTAAAAAGAGATAAACTTCTCGGCTAAATTCTTATAAAATCAATTGAGAAAGAAACCAATCCCTGCCCAACTTTTGAGACTGATCCTAGAATTAGTATTCGAAATGATTGGTGTAAGTTTTATGGTAGTAATGGTAAGTTTTAAAGATATAGGTTAGAAGTGTTGATGGGAGGGCTTGTAACGGTTAAAAACGTTTAAGAAATAGGTCGTTTTGTTTTATGTGAGATTTGGAAAGGCTTGCTATCATGGGCTGTAACGGTTAAAAACGGCTATTTCATTACTTTTTGGAAGAGATATTTGATGTTTTCTCTCTATTGGTTTCTAACGGTTAAAAACGACTGTTGGGTAGTTTTTGTTTAGGACGTTTCCTCTGGAAGGCTTGCTATCAGGGGTTGTATCGGTTAAAAACGGCTATTTCATTACTTTTTATAAATTGGAATTTGATGTTTTTTTTATACTCGATTCTAACGGTTGAAAACGGCTAATGGGTAAGTTTTCTCTTAAATAGATTTTCTGGAAGGCTTGCTATCAGTGACTGTAACGGTTAAAAACGGCTAATGGGTAAGTTTTCTCTTAAATAGATTTCCTGTAAGTATTGTTATCAGTGACTGTAACGGTTAAAAACGGCTTTCCCATTACTTTTTGGAAGAGATATTTGATGTTTTCTCTCTATTGGTTTCTATCGGTTAAAAACGGCTATTGGGTAGTTTTTGTTTTTAATGTTTCTTCTGTAAGGCTTGCTATCAAGGGCTGTATCGGTTAAAAACGGCTATCAAACAATATCCACATCTAAAAGTATCATTCTAAATAATAACCTTTATTCAACGACGAAATGAATTCTGTAAAATAAAAAAGCCAGTTTTAGAAATAAAACTGGCTTTTCAAATATGCTTTTATTCAATTTAAAGGTGCATAAAGTCCTTTTTCTTGAGTAGTTCTTCTTCTGTTTCTTCAAAATCTGGATCATCTACACAACAGTCAACTGGACAAACTGCAGCACATTGAGGTTCATCATGAAACCCTTCACATTCTGTACATTTATCCGTTACAATGTAATATATATCCATATCAACAGGTTCGTTTTCCTGTTCTGCATCAATTTCCTCTCCGTTAAGCGTGGTAATCATTCCTTTCAAAGTGGTACCGTCTGCCCAAGACCATTCAGCACCTCCTTCGTATATCGCATTATTCGGACACTCCGGCTCACATGCGCCGCAATTGATGCATTCGTCCGTAATTATTATTGCCATTTTACTACTTTTTAAGCGTTACTTCTATACATTTGCAAATATAACAAACCTTTAGCAAGGACTTTTGTTTTTATCGAACTATATAATATAAGAAATTCACATGGATAGGTTAAAAACAATCAAAACATTTTCGGTTTTAGGAGATAGCATGAAGAAGTGGGGAGAAAAAGCAGAAAAATCAGCTTTGAATCCTTATGTGGCAGGAGAGTTTTATGACAGAATGGAAACGGCAATTCTTGGTGCAAAGGCACATAATGGTTGGTTTTCAGAAGAGTCGATTAGAGAAAGCTTGATGGCTATTGGAGAAAGTCTGTCTGAAGAAAGCTTGTCCGCATGGTTGGCTAACTATCCAATCGTAAAAAATCCAAAGTCAGTAGGTTTGATTCTTGCAGGAAATATTCCTTTGGTTGGGTTTCATGATATTCTTTCAACAGTTTTGTCAGGAAATAAAGCAAATATCAAATTGTCACGTGACGATAAAATTCTAATTCCATTACTTTTAGAGATTATCGTTGCATTGCAACCCGAATTAAAAGAACAAATCAATATTGTCGATAAGTTAAATGATGCAGAAGCTGTTATTGCAACAGGAAGTGACAATACAGCGCGTTATTTTGAAAAATATTTCGGTCACTTACCCCGTGTAATTCGTAAAAACAGAACTTCTGTAGCAGTAATTAATGGTAATGAAACCCCTGAGGAATTAAAGGAATTAGGAAAAGATATTTTTACCTATTATGGCTTAGGGTGTCGCAACGTTTCCCATTTATTATTGCCGAAAGACTATGATTTAGATAAGATATTTGGAGCAATTGTCGGATATGGTGAAGTAATTAATCACAATAAGTACTGTAATAATTACGATTATTATAAGGCTATATTTTTGATGAATCAAGAAAAGATCATTGAAAACGGTTTTGTTTTGACCAGGGAAACTGAAGAATTATTTGCGCCTGTTGCAATGTTGCATTACCACTTTTATGAAACTGAAGAAGATGCAAAAACTTATATAGAAGAGCATAAGGAAAAGATTCAAGCCCTTATAGGGAAAGATTATATTCCTTTTGGTGCAGCACAATCTCCTGCTTTAGATGATTATGCAGATGGTGTGGATACTATGGAATTCTTAACTGGTCTATAAAATAGTAGTCTCGCTGATTGATTAGGAATAATTTTTTCTCTAAAAAGTCAGTAGACTATTTAGGGAGTATTATATTTGTTAGAAATTGAAAAACACAGCAATGAAGTTATTAGAAGATAAGGTAGTTTTGATTACAGGTGCCTCAAGAGGTATCGGGAAAGCAATTGCAGAAAGATGCGTTGCGGAAGGAGCAAAGGTTGCTTTTACTTATTTGTCCTCAGAAGAAAAAGCAAATGCATTAATTGCAGAGCTAACGAAAGATGGAGGAGTGGTGAAAGGATTCAAATCAAATGCTGCAAATTTTGACGCTGCACAAACATTAGTGGATGATGTAGTGAAGGAATTTGGTACTATTGATGTTCTTGTAAATAACGCTGGAATCACTCGTGATAACTTGTTAATGCGAATGACAGAGGAAATGTGGGATGATGTAATCAATACAAACTTGAAGTCTGCTTTTAACTTAACGAAAGCAGTTCAGCGTCCAATGTTGAAAGCAAGAAAGGGATCGATCATTAATATGTCTTCCGTTGTAGGAGTGTCAGGAAATGCTGGTCAATCTAACTATGCTGCTTCAAAAGCGGGAATGATTGGTTTTACAAAGTCGATTGCCCAGGAGTTAGGTTCTCGCAGTATTCGCTGTAATGCAATTGCACCAGGATTCATCGAAACAGAAATGACAGATGTATTGGATGAAAAAGTTGTGAGTGAATGGAGAAAAAGTATTCCTTTAAAACGTGGAGGTTCACCAGAAGATGTTGCCAATGCTGTAGTATTCTTGGGTTCAGATATGTCAACATACATTACAGGACAGACCTTGAATGTGTGTGGAGGAATGTTAATGTAGAAATTCTATATATATTCTGGTAAATACTACGTTATGCTTGTCTTTGACAGAATAGTATTAGAGCTCTATAAATGACTGAACTTATAATCGTCCTCATTTAATTTTTGAACATTTGAAATAAAGCAAAACATATAGCGTTCATATAGAGAACAAAATATATAAATGCTTATGGAAAAAAGTTACTCTAAAATAGCTCCGGGGATGGTGGAGGGTAAACAAGAGCCATCAAATACTGTACTTCAATTCATTCTTAATTATTCAAAGGGTATTGAAGTCAAAAAAACAAAACAAGAATCGTTACTGATTCATTTAAACTAAAGAAAAAACTGGAACTTAAAAGTTCCAGTTTTTTTATGATGTTTTTTTTAAGTGAAAATCAACAGAAGCTTCGTTTACTTCGACTTGGCTCAGTACGCCGCAGTCACCTGTTATCAACAGAATATAAATAGATTGAATTACCCACAATGTTCCCGAGACCGTAAATTATTTACGATGTGAGATACGATCTTAGCATAAAAAACAAAATATGTTCAAGGGAATAAGTATTTACGATTTTAGATTAAAGTTCAAAACCAAT
>Ga0209075_1002268_pt1 | contig 17118 bp, 11 predicted proteins | sample Stecom2011_FD_187523 | JGI IMG/M metagenome (GOLD analysis project Ga0209075, IMG submission 187523) | Agricultural soil microbial communities from Utah to study Nitrogen management - Steer compost 2011 (SPAdes) (version 2) | ecosystem: Environmental > Terrestrial > Soil > Agricultural land...
ATTGCTTTTCGCAAAGGCAATATTCATCAGTTCAAGTGCTGTAACAAGCCTAAACGGAGTGCGGATTTACCTCGCTCCATTCATAAGAAAGTAAACGAGGTTGGGTATGTTCAAAAATAACAAATATCCGAAGACGCTACTGCTGAGCGCTGCAATCGGTGCTGTCAGTATGGGGCTGAGCCTGCATGCCAGTGCTGATCAATACTCAGACGCGGCTGAAAAGTGGGTAAATAACGAATTCAAAAAGTCGACTCTTACAAAAGAACAACAGATGAAAGAGATGGCATGGTTCACCAAGGCTGCGGAGTCTTTCCGTGGCATGGAGATCAATGTTGTTTCTGAAACCATTGCCACTCACGAATATGAATCTAGCGTGCTGGCAAAGGCATTCACTGAAATTACCGGTATTAAGCTCACTCACACCTTGATTCAGGAGGGTGATGTGATTGAAAAGCTGCAGACTCAGATGCAGTCTGGGCGCAACATTTACGATGGTTATGTGAATGACTCAGATCTGATCGGTACACACGTTCGGTACGGCAAAGTCGTAGCAGTTGAAGATATTATGAACGGTGAAGGAAAAGAATTTACGCTTCCTACACTGGATCTCGAAGACTTCATCGGTCTTGATTTCACGACCGGGCCTGATGGCAAGCTCTACCAGTTGCCAACTCAACAGTTTGCCAACCTTTACTGGTTCCGCGCCGACTGGTTTGAGCGTGAAGATCTGAAAAAGCAATTCAAAGACATCTACGGCTATGAGCTGGGTGTTCCTGTTAACTGGTCTGCTTATGAAGATATTGCAGAGTTCTTCTCGGTTCACGTAAAAGAGATAGACGGCAAAAAAGTATACGGCCATATGGACTACGGCAAGAAGGACCCCTCTCTGGGGTGGCGCTTCACAGATGCCTGGTTCTCCATGGCTGGAGCTGGCGACAAAGGCTTGCCTAACGGTTTGCCTGTAGATGAGTGGGGTGTTCGGGTAGAGGATTGTCACCCAGTTGGTTCTGATGTCTCTCGTGGTGGTGCTACAAACAGTCCTGCAGCCGTTTACGCAACTCAAAAGTACATTGACTGGATGGGTAAATATGCTCCGCCAGAAGCCACAGGTATGACTTTTTCTGAGTCTGGGCCAGTTCCAGCACAAGGGAATATTGCACAACAAATCTTTTGGTATACCGGCTTTACCGCCAGCATGATCGAAGAAGGTCAGCCAGTGGTTAATGAAGATGGCACCCCGAAGTGGCGCATGGCTCCTTCCCCCCGCGGACCATACTGGGAAGAAGGCATGAAGCTTGGGTATCAGGATGTGGGTTCTTGGACATTCCTGAACTCAACTCCTGAAAAACGCCGTTTGGCAGCGTGGTTGTATGCGCAGTTCACGGTTTCGAAAACAGTGTCTCTTGAGAAGCTTGTTGCTGGCCTCACACCTATTCGTGATTCCGATATCAATTCAGATGTCATGACCGAAATGGCCCCGAAGTTGGGTGGTTTAGTCGAGTTTTACCGCAGCCCAGCGCGTGTTCAGTGGACGCCTACGGGCACCAACATTCCTGATTATCCGAAAATGGCTCAGCTTTGGTGGCAGTACGTGGCTCAAGCCGCGAGTGGTGAAGCCACAGCTCAGGAAGCACTTGATGGTCTAGCAAAGGCGCAGGATAGAGTTATGGAGCGGCTTGAGAGAGCGAATGTTCTGGCCACTTGTGCACCGAAGCTGAATAAGCCTCGTGATCCGCAATACTGGTTCGATCAGCCTGGTGCGCCTAAGCCGAAATTGGCCAATGAGAAAGTGCAGGGCCAAACCGTTTCATACGATGAGCTAATTAAAACGTGGGAGAATGATCGCGAAAGCTGAGTTCTAAAATGAAATGCCCGCCGCAACAGGTTTAGCTGTTGCGGCGGGCATTGTCATATGGGTCTTAAGTAGCCTTGTTGGCTTTTTCCTATGCAACGGTGTTCACTCAGAGCTGAACGAGTGATGAGGGTGTCACAGATGAACCAGATTTCTATCATTCACCGCTTATATGCTGGTTTTGCCTTACTTTGTGTGATCATCGCATGCTGGGGCATCTTCAACATCTACATCATGTCCGCTTTTTCCGACACGACAACTGAACTCACACTCGACTATTTCCCGCTTGGGGAATTGGTTCAAGATATTCAGTCAAATCGCTCAGAGGCAGGAAAACAGGCTCTTTCTATATTGTCCGCAGATGATTCTGAGGCGCTTGGCTCCAGACAAGCACTCTTGCAAAGAACCCTTGATGAGATGAACGCGGGCGCAAGCCGAGTCTCAAGCTTCGCACGCCTAGATGCCTTCCCCGCGGTCCAGTCTGGCAATCAAGAAACTATCGAGCGCGTCTCAACTCTTAAGGCTTCTGCAGAACAGCTTGGCGAGTACAAGTCATCCGTGCTGGCGGTAACGGAAGTTGTGAATCAGGGGATATCCGTGTTTCTCGCGAATAACGCAGAGATGAAACGACTTTTGGTTCGGGAGGGTACAGAGCCGGCCGGAGACGATATCTACATTCGTGATCTTTTCACGACAGTGATGGAGAGCTTGGGAAATATTGAACTGCTGATCATGCAAATGGTTAGCACCGAGGATGCACGCAAGCTTGAAGACGTTGTTGAAAACTTGAAGTTTAACACTCAGATGATCGAGCCCGATATCGACGCTTTGGTTGCGGAGGTCCCAAGGCTTGAAGGTCTCCCGCCTCTAGTAAGCACATTTATGGCCGCGGTTAATCAGCAGGATGGGATTATCAATCAGTATCTGATGTACCGCCAGAATCGTGCCAAGCTTGATAAAGTGTCCGGCGCGCTGGAGCGTGAGTTGGGTTTGCTTGCTGCCCATCTGGATGAAATGAGCGCAGCGGTATCAGACCGAACAACGGCGGCAGTGTATTCTCTGGATGCAATGGCTAGACGATCTGAGCAGTTGGTGTATTGGTTACTTCCGCTCGTTATTTTTATAGCTTTAGCTACCTCGTTGTGGCTGGGAAAAATGATCAGTCGACCGCTGAAAGCAACGCTTGAACACTTGGCTGGCATGGCGCAGGGAGACTATTCTCAGCGTTTAGAGTTTGATGCAAAGGGCGAGTTTGTTGCTTTAAAAGCCTCTGTTAATCAACTGTCAGATGCCATGGCAACGGTTCTGGGGAGCTTACAGCAAGCTGGAGCTGATATTGCGGTGATTGCCTCAGGTAATGCCACATTTGCGAGAGATTTTAACGAGCGAATCAGAGGCCAATCCGACGATCTGGGAGCCATAGCGGCAGCCATGACTCAAATGGAAGCGTCTGCTAGGGAGGTTGCGGGGTCGGTGCGTGAAACCCACGGGCTGGTGGGTGAGATCAACCAGCAGGTTGAGGAAAACCTTGAGGCAGCCGAGCAAGGAAACCGCTGTGTAGCAGGCTTAGAAACGCAGGCCAGACATACTGCCGGTAAGCTCCAACAGCTTGAAAAGGCTTCGCTTGATATTGAGCGAATTACTGCGACGATTGACGGCATTGCCAATCAGACGAACCTGCTGGCGCTCAATGCAGCCATTGAATCTGCGCGTGCGGGCGAAGCCGGCCGTGGGTTTGCGGTAGTTGCTGATGAAGTGCGTAGCCTTGCTCGAAAAACTACGGAAAGTACAGATACGATACGTACACTGGTTGAACGTCTTCAAGCAGAAGCGACGGAGTCTGTAAGCTCAATGAATAGCAGCTTCTCTCAACTGGAAGCGGTTAGAACGCTTATGGAAAGTGTATCCGACGGAGCCGAAAAGATTCGTGGAGCAATGGCTCTTATTCATCAGGGAGCTGACCAGATCCGTCATGGCATGGATGAACAGGAAGGTGTCAGCCAGTCTGTCGCCAGACAGGTCAATGATATCAGTGGTTCAGCCACCGTCAGCCTTGAGCAGATTGATGGCTTGGTCACAACCTGCGAGCAATTGGAGGCCTCCGTGGCTGATATCGAAGCGCTTACTGAACGTTTTCGTGTTCATTAGAGTGGCCGCTTGGGCGAAGTCGCGCGGTCGTCACCCGCGCACCCTTTATAGCAGCTTATCGACCCCAACTATCGCATCATAAGAGCTGGCAAGCTCACAACGTTACTGGCTTTCCAGCCTCTCTGCGACGAGCTTCCCATTCTTCGCGGGTTTGTGCGGCGTTATCGCCAGACATAGAGCCGATGATGCTGAAGTAATCCGCACCATACTCGTCGGCCATAATAGCTGTCCGGGGCTTAACTTTAACCACGTAAACAGACTGTACGTTTTGGTGGTCAAAGTCACGCCAGTACTGTTCGTCTTTCAGGAACGTGTATCTATGCCCTTCAAGGGCTCGAATCAATGCCCGGGTATCGGTTGTTCCGGCGCGTTCTACAGCGCTTTTGTACTGGTATACAATGCTGTAGGCGGAAGCTGCGGCGGTCGATGGCCGCATTTCATAGCGCTTTGAGAAGGCTTCAACAAATTCTTTACCACGTGGATAGTTCATCTCATAGGGGACGTTCCATACCCATGGGCTGCCACCAACAACACCTTCCATGATGGTTGGGCCAACCTGAATTGCCATGCCCAGAGTAAGGTTGGGAACAACAATCTGCATTTTTTTAGTCAGGCCCATTTCGTAAGCTACGTTCAGGGCGCGAACCATGTCATCCCCAAACAGTACCAGCATAAGCACTTCTGCACCGCTTGCATCGGCCTGTTCCAGCGCATTCTGGAAGTCGTTCACCAGAGCTCGTGGAAAGGGAGTTTTCACACCGGGATGGCGCTCTGTGTCTTCCGTATCGGAAAATTTGCGCACCGACTCCTCAACTGACCAGCCCCATGTGTAATCAGACGTAATATAGAAATAATCCTGACCGCCATGGTTTTGTTTTAGGTACTGGCTGAGAACCTTAGCCGTCATCCATGCATTGTAAGGTTCGCGGAACATGTGAGTGTGTGCAGCACTTCCGGTGGTCGCATTAGAATAGGTAAGGGTGCCGAAATAGAGCCGGTCGCGCTCGCGGGCGGCATTTCCCGAGGCAATTGCAACGGAGCTGGATACGCCACCAAACACCATTTGAACGCCTTCGTTGTCGATCATTTCAGCCGTGTTTCTTGCGCCTCGGGCGGGCTTTCCGCGGGTGTTGCGAATCACCAGTTCCAGAGGTTGCCCCATAACCCCGCCGGCTTTGTTGATTTCATCTACCGCCAAAAATGCCCCCAGCCTTTGTTGCAGGCCCTGATCTTTGTAACGACCTGTTTGCGGATAATTCAGGCCGATTTTTAGTGTTTCAGCACCAAGGGTGCTTGCCGAAAGCAGAAGCAAACAGACGGTTAAAAGGGCTTTTCCGGGTAGCATAAATGGCTCCAGCTTTAGGGGGTGGCCAAGTGAGAAACACTCGGGCCAGCGCTCTGGTTGTTTTGGTTTGATTATTGGTGAGGCTGAGGGTTAGTTTCTTTTTTTGAGGCAGAGCGCGGCAATCAGACAAAAGTGGGAATTTGCGTAAATATTTGTACGTTTGCACGCTCACTTACATGAGTCATACTGCCTTAGCTGGTGTCGAGAGCGATTGAAAAAACCGGGAAACTGAAACCGAGGAGCTTTCCATGACGGGTAAGAATGCGCAGGACGAAACGATCACCTGGCAGACTGGCCACTGCTATCTCGGTGAAATTTTAGTTGCCTGCACATCACAGGGCGTATGTGCTGTTCTCCCGGGTGACTCGGTGGAAGAGTTGACTGCAGATCTGGCTCGACGCTTTCCCGATGCTCGCTTTGATCATGCAAATAATTCCCGTGCAGAGTGGTTTTCCAGTGTGATGAGTTATCTTATTGATAGCCGTAAACCGCTCGATGTTCAGCTTGATCTTCGTGGTACGGATTTCCAGTGCAAAGTTTGGCAAGCGTTGCAGGAGATTCCTTCGGGCAGTTCATCCACATATGGCGACATTGCACGGCGCATGGGAATGCCTACTGCATCAAGAGCAGTGGCCGGAGCCTGCGCCGCCAACCCCCTTGCTGTTGTGGTGCCATGTCATCGTGTACTGCGCGGCGATGGCAGCCTTTCTGGCTATCGCTGGGGTGTTAAGCGCAAACAAGCGGTGCTTAGCCATGAGCAGGGGCTGTCTGAACGATAATGTCGGTCGCTACTTTGTTGCTCATCCAGATTCGCCGGCTCTCTGGCGCGTTTCCCTCTGCGCTTATCCTGCTTGGTTTGCTGCTGCCGGTGACGTCGTATGCCCAGTGGTTTCGGTATACAGATACCGCCATGACAACGCCCGTGGAGCTGGAGTTCTGGTTTACTGACCGGAGTGCCGCCGATGCAATTGCGGAGGACGTGCTGGCGGTATTTCATCAAGTAGATAGGGGTATGAGTCGCTACCGGGAGGATTCCGAACTCTCCGCTCTTAACCGCCAAGCTGCGGAGCACCCAGTGCCCGTAAGCGCCGGTCTTTTTCGGGTACTCAAAAGAGCCGAAGACGTAGCCGTGCTCAGTGGTGGGGCATTCGATATCAGTTTCGGCTCTGTTGGTTATCTTTATGACTTCCGTGAACATCAGCAACCGTCGGAAGAAGATATTCAGGCAAGGCTAAGCCATATTAGCTATCAGGATATTGTTTTAGATGAGGCCGAACACACGGTTTGGTATCGGCAAAAAGAGCTGTTGGTTGATTTAGGCGGCATTGCAAAAGGCTATGCGGTAGACCTTGGGATTGAGCAACTGATGCGGGCTGGGGTTCGCCATGCGCGGCTCAGTGCTGGCGGAGATCTCCGGCTGCTTGGAGACAAACGTGGCCGACCTTGGTTAGTGGGGATTCGCGACCCTCGTTCAGAGAAGCGCAATGCGGTGGTGTTACCTCTTGAGAATCTTGCCATTTCCACTTCCGGCGATTACGAGCGGTTTTTCATCAACGGGCAGGGCGAACGGGTACATCATATTCTGTCACCCGGCACGGGCAAGTCTGTGCGCGGTGTGCAAAGCGTGACTATCATCGGCGAAGACGCGCTCACAACGGACGGGCTGTCTACGGCTGTTTTTGTTCTCGGGCCGGAAAAAGGTTTGGAGATGATTGAAAATCTGCCAGGTGTTGACGCGATTATTATTGATGATCAGCGTGTGATGCACTTTTCTGAAGGGCTGGCGCCTCCGGAGTCAGAACTCTGATTCCGGGGCGCTTTCACCCCTTAATGCGTTAGCGCCTCGGTGGAATGGTTCCGCTGACCACATCAGAGAAGGCAATCAGCCTGTCCTGACTAGCCGTATTGCCTAACCCATGGCCAAGAAACCTTGATGCGAACGCACCTTGCTCGCCGTGTAGTGCCATGTAGTTCAGCAGAACAGTCTGTACTAGCTGGTTCACGTTGTTTGCTGCCGGGCTGGATGCGGTTTCCACAGATGCGTCGGGGCGCATGAAGCCGATCTGATTGCGAATGGGGGTGGGGCGCCCGTTGGGGTTATACACTAAGAAAAACGAGGCTGCGGTCTGCTGGTTGTCGCCAGTCCACTCGCCTTTCCCACGGCCGTCTTCAGAATCATCCAGACGCCCGTTGCTGGACACGGAACCATCACTGAATACGTACAGCATGAGTGGTACCCCGACCCTTGCCGCGTATTCGAGGCAGGCGCCCATGCAACGGCCAGCCAGTTCGTCGCGGCGCTCACCGGTTGCCCGCTCACCCGTATGGTAGTCATAGCCCCCCATGGTCACGGTGCCTGCACCCGCGTAACCGTTTATAACCAGTTTCATCACAGAGGCGGTTTTTTGAAATTCCCGGTTGCCTGCGAATTCGGTACTTGAAAATATCCCGCCGGGGCCAACAATATCGGTATCCAGCATAGGGTCAAGAATGGCTGGGTTGCCGTAATTCTCGATCAGGTTTGCACTCTTGGCGTAGCCGCAGCGCACCAACTTTTTGATGTCTGCGTCGGCACCAGAACCGAGTTTGGTATTTACCTTATTCATTTTGGCGTCACTGATGCGCTGAACAGCTTCCATCACAGAAACGGCATCGGATTGATTCAAGATGGACGTCAGGTCGCCCACATCCACCAAGCCTTTTGCATCCGACGGGCGGTCTATTTTAGTGGGGCGCACTTTCGGGTTGATCATGCTCATTGGCGCCATAGAGTTGCCGCCGGATTGAGAGCTTTGCGAGCCAATCAGGGAGAGCAAGGAACCATCTGCACCGGCCTGGTAGATGCCATACATAGGATTGTGCGGGTTGTTGCCGGTATCGTTTTCGGAGCGTGCAGCAATAACGGCACCATTGATTGCCGCGCGGGTTCCGGCGCTGGTGCTTTGTTGGATTCCCCGCAAGAAGCCACTGTCAGAATGGAACGCAAGCCCAAGCTCCTCATTCACAAAAGCGGGGTCATTCGGAAGCATGTCGCCGGGCAGCCCTAGCTTGTTGTACCCCGCAGTGCTTAGAAAGTCCTTTTGGCCGCCGCTTCCACCCATAAGCACGTTTGAGCCTGCAATGCTGGCGCCTCCGGCAAGGTCAAAACAGATAAAAGGTATTTTCCCCGCACCGGGTATGCCGATACCACAGCTGTCTTTCAGTTCTTGCGACAGTTCTGCAGCGGCCATTCTTGGGTTGGCGAATAGGCTAAACATGGACGCGCCTAACACAGTGGCAGTGCCAGCCATCATGCCTTGGGCAATGAACTCCCGCCGGGTCTTTGGTCGCGAGTGGTCGCTGTGGAGGAGGGGCTCACCATTGGCCAGGGGCCGTTTACGAGATTTGCGTATAAACATGAGCGTTGTCCTCTACTGAACCAGGGTGGTGGCGCTGCCAAGCACCGCGGCACAACTTGCTTTAACAATGGTTTCGGTGCGGTCCGCCGGGCAGACGGCGCCGCCACACTGTGACAGCGCCTCAATGAGGCCGTCCAGCTCCGCTTCGATTGTCTGCGTGCTAGGCTGAGTTCCAAGATTCTCCCCCACAAAGCGTTCCAACAGGGGGGTGGTAATCTGGCGCTTGCCACTGGTATTAAACGCAGTGGCTACTGAAGCAGAGAAGTTGAAGCCGGGGAAGAAAGCCTGCCTTTTCGAAACGTCTGCAACCAAAGCATCACAATATTGAATCGCCATTTGAGTAATCGCCATTTGATGCGAAGAAAGGAAGCCCTCAATATTCTCTACCGTTGGTAGTTGCTGCTTCACTCTGGTGAATGTGTTCGCAATCGCCTCGTTGGTGCGAGGAATGCCCGTCATACGTGCCATGGATTCATTAATCTCATCGAAGGTTTTTAGTCCAATGTCCGATGCAGGTGGCAAAATTTGCGGCGCTACGGTTCCGGGCAAGGGAGGCTCAGAGCGGGAGAACGTGCTGCTTCCAAGTCGATCAAAGGTTAAAAAGAACTCATCGCTGGCAGGGCCATTTTCTAGGGCGATGATCGTACCTAGCCGCGATAAGGATTGGCCGGTTCCGGGCAGGTATGTTTCGCTATCAAGAGTTACATCAAGGTTTGCCCAAGATTGCCCCACGGTTGCTTCTTTGCCGTTAATACCCAAACGCATGCCCTGAAGCGGGATGTTCGACGGCTCTGCATTCTCATCCAAGCTGATAAAGAAGGGGGCCGTGAAGCGATAGCTGTAGTTATCAAATACGCTAACATCGAAAACAACGAAGCTTTCAGGCACGTCAATCAGGTGGGATACGCCAAACAGCAAGTAGAACTTCTGCCCCACACCCACATCATAATTGGTTCTGATTTGTTCCGGCGTCAGCGACCGACTATGAAAGGCAACCATGCGAATGGCACCCTGCCAAGGTGAGTTGCCGTCGGTTTCGTTGCCTAGAACCAGCGCAAAACTGTTATCCCATTCGGAGAGCAGGCCTGCATTGTCCGGGTCGACATCGCCAGAGTGCTGGCCGTTAACAAAGATTTGCCGTCCGGTGCCCGGGGCATAGTTAATCACCACATGCTGCAGTGTGGCTTGCAGGAGCTTATCGCCGTCTTGAGTTGCGAATGGGGTGTTCTCATCGCTGGTGGTGCTGCGATGAAGCACTTCATAGCGTTGCAGGCTTTGGCTTAGCGTAAGGTTGCGCGTGGTGGCAGAGCCGGAGTAGGTGATGATTCGTGCGTCTTCCTGAGTAATATTGCCCGGCGCGACCCAGGCTTCGATGGCATATTCACCAGAGCCGGTTAGCAAGGTATGTAGTTTGCGGCTGTTAGCGGTAGAGCCCTGAGCTTTGCCTGCAGGTGTTACAGGGCCGCTTTGTGTTTGGACTTCGGGGCCAATATTGATGCCCCAACCCAACACCCAGTCCACGTTGCCGCTGAGTGTAAGATCCAGAGCCGTGGAAACGCCGCTGGTATCGTAAGCGATTTGGCCTTGTCCGGCCTTGAACTCGTAGAGCGCAATGATGTTGTCTTCAAAACGACCTCCAGAATTCGCCAATAACCCATCCTGCTCCAGCACCAGTGCCCTGCTGGCAACCAGAGCAGGGTCGACCGGAGTGGGTGATAAAGGTTGAGCGAATTCTTCAATTGCCATTTCCATCATGCCTGCCGACCATTCGCAGTCTGCTTCACCTTGATTCGCCCAGCAGTTGTGGAAATCCCTTTTCAAGCGAACAACAAAGCGGGAGTTTTCCGGAGTGTTTAGGTCCATCCGGCTCTTGGACTGTTGGTAGGCAATGTCGGGGTTGTCGCTGGCAATGTAAGGCGTTTGCCCGCCATCGCCGTGGCAGTCGGCACAGTAAGCTTTCAGTACCGGATACACGGTGTTTTCAAAAGCACTGCTCTCTGCTGGGAAGGCTATGGTGGCTCCCGGAGGCCTCAGATCGGGCGCCTTTAACTCAACGGTTTTAAGGGAGCCCGTTCCCCCGTCAGCCCATTTGGAAAGGTAGGTGATTATAATATCGGCGCAGACAGAATCGCTGGTCGTCCAACAATTATGGCCACCGGCTACCTTGGTAACCATCTGCGACTGCGAAGGCGTAGCGAGATTCACAATGCTATTTGCTTGGGCATAGGCGCTGTTGATGTCTTGCTGGTTTACAAACGTAGGCGATTGGCCACCAGCGCCGTGACAAGAGCCGCATCGGTTATCTTGTACAAGCTTATCCCAAACATTGAGTTTGAAACTTTGTACATCGCCTGTGGCGGGTGGCGGGCCACTGTAGTTTGCAGCACCGGAACCGGATGACGTGTTGGGCAGTGCCTCTGTGGCCTCACCGCCGCAAGCGCTTAACAGCAGAGCAGCGAATACCATTAAAACCACGGAGAGTGTTGAATGGCGTTGGCCTGAACGGAAGTAGGTAAGTGGTCTCATCTGGTATTACTCCCCCGCACAGTAAACAGCAGATTCGGCAAACACCTGCTTCAGATTGAAGTTATGAGACCTGAAGCTCGCCACCATGTAGCTGATCTGTGAGTGGTCTGCGTTCGTGGAGGGTGGCCTGAGACACACATTTTTGAACACTTTTTTAACCTGACATTCGGCGAACGCATCAGAATGCGCCAACTCCTTACCCAAGCTTTTTGCACCACTACCTGAGCCGGGTAGGCTGGCATCCCAGCCCATTCTCCGGTTAGCACCCTGACGCCAGTAATTGTCCCACTGATCGTCAGGGGTTACATAGCCTTGTTCGAAGGTTGTCGAATTGATGTGGTACTTACCCTGAACCCGCGACTGAGTATCCGGGTCGATGTCGTTGACGGTGTTATACACCAGCTGGCCTAGAGTACCATCCGGGTCGTTGTCGGGGTTGTAATCATAATCGTAGTAAGCGAACGCCTGTGTCATCGGGTCCATGCCTGTGTGGCAACCCACGCAGTTATTTAAAAATACGCGGCTGTCGCCTCCTGGGCTGCGGGAAACGTCCTGACGAATTCTGTCCGGCGGCAGGTTTACATCGGCCACTTGCTCCAGATCGCGGCACAGGTGGTTAATGAGCGTGAACCGAAACATGGCGCGGTTGGTTCCAGCACTGAAAAAGGCCCTGGCTGCTGCGCGAGAGGTCAGTACGCCCGCGGTAGCAGACGTGGGCAGGCCGTTATAGGCGGATTGGTTTACACCTTTGAAATTTTGAGTGTCGGACAGGTCGTAGCCAAGCTGATCTATCTGCTCGTAATGCGCATTGCCCGAATTGGAATAGGGAGGCAAATTACTCCAGATACCGACATACAGCGTGTCGTCATAAAGCACTTTGCGAAAATCTGCATCGTCCCTTACGAGGCCGATCACCGTGGCGGTGTAATCGTTTAGCGGCACGAAGGGCGTCATCGCTTCGTTTGTCCAAGGCGCTGCAAAGTTCTTCAGGGTTACATTATAAAAAGCCGGATCAGCCAATGCGGTATAGGCCGCATCAAGTTTTCGACCGGACGAAATGTCTTGCTCCATACTGCTAAGCACAGAGGGCGCTGGCGGTACGCCTGCAATTCGGTCATGAATTCGCTTGGCTTGTTCCCGCGCTCCGGCGGTAGCCGCACCTGCATGTGTAGCGGCAAACAAAATCAGGAGTGACATACCGCACGCCTTGAATGCGCTGAATCGCACTCCCACTTTGGCTTTCATGTCGCCGTCCTCGGTAATTTTAGCTGGTGCACAATAGGTCAATTTTACAATTGTTAATAGTTTATACTTGCAATTTACTACGGTAGTTGTGGGATGCGCCACGGAATTACAATTGCTTACGCAAAGCCCGTAGAGATATACAGCGGCACAGACTTAGTTTATGTCATGCATTTCGTTCGCTGCAGAGCAGTGACAACGTTTTTTATTGGAGCTAGGGCGCGTGCCTTACATACCGAAAGAGCTCATTGGGGCGATGCTTTCTATCTTTAGAGCACTGCTATGCCTTGGCCTTGTAGCTTCTCTTGCAGGCTGTTTGTCGGGCACGGATAGCCAGCAGGCTGATCCTGTAGTGCTTGAGAATCCGGTTCTTTTTGTAAAGCGGCCATTGCTGGTTGACGGCAATGGGGCGCTGGCTCGAGATAATCTGGCCGACCCTTCAGCCTTCCGCCCGGGCGCTCGTTTGTATTTAAAAGCCAATGCATCCGTTGACGCCAGTGCAATCGATGTATCTTCTAGAGCCTTTTCCGGCCCGGAGTTTCTGGATGATCTGGGCCGCTTGCGTTACGACGTGAAAGACTTGCACGTTTCCCATGATGGCAATCGCGCGCTGTTTGCCATGCGCGCCCCGGAAATAGAAGGAGCCGATGACGAAGATCAGCCCACATGGAACATCTGGGAATACAATCACGCGAACGATTATCTGCGCCGAATCATCACCTCAAACGTCATCGCCAAAACAGGTCAGGATGTGGCACCGGCCTATCTGCCGGACGGGCGCATTGTGTTTTCTTCCACCCGACAGCTTATCTCCAAAGCCATCTTGTTGGATGAAGGTAAAGGCCAGTTTGCAGGTTTGGATGAGAACCGGAATGTGCCAGCGTTTGTGCTTCATACCATGGACGACGACGGCAGTAACATTCAGCAGATTACGTTTAACCAGAGCCACGACCTATACCCATTGGTAACTGATGGTGGCTCGATTCTATTCAGTCGTTGGGACAATGCCGGTCAAACCCGTAACAACGGGGTTAACCTTTACCGCGTAAACCCTGATGGCACAGGGCTGGCTTATCGCTACGGGCGAAACTCCCACGATTCTGTTCCAGCGGCTCCCGACATCGAGTACCTGAAGGCCCGCAAAACCGACTCAGATTCTGTGCTGGTGCCCTTGCGTGCTTTTGAAAGTGACAGTTATGCCTCCATGCCGGTAGAAATTGATGTCGATAATTATGTGGATGCCGAAATACGTATCGACGGCTCTGAAGGAAACGGCCAAGTTCCTTTGGTTGCGGGTGTTAGGCTTGATGGCGAGTTGACGCTGGAGGGGCGCTATAGCTCCATTTCGCCCCTTATGGATGGCACCGGCAGGTATCTTGTGAGCTGGACTCCATGCCGACTCGAAGAGGCTGCATCTGGCCGAATCGTGAACTGCACCGCGGCGCGACTGGCATCCGACGCCTATGTTCCCGCGCCGCCGGTATACGGTATTTGGCTTCTCGATATTACAAGCGGCACCCAAAAGCCCGTTGTGGTGCCCTTGGAGGGTGAGCAGTTTGACGAGGCCGTTCTAATGCGGGATCGTCCCTTGGAAGACTATATTCCTGACTCACAGTATACGGGGGAGGCCGCTCAGTTAGCGGATTCAGGCTACGGTATTTTACACATTCGCAGTGTGTACGATGTAGACGGTGTCGATATGGCGCCAAACGGTATCGCGACAACGGCAAATCCCTCCATTACACCAGTTGCGCAGCGCCCGGCCCGTTTCCTCCGCTTGGAAAAGCCGGTTTCCATGCCTGATGACAATGTATGGGACTTTGATAACAGCGCGTTTGGCCGCAGTCGTGGGCAGCTTATGCGGGAAATTCTCGGGTATGTGCCGGTAGAGCCGGATGGCTCGGTAAAAGTAGCTGTGCCGGCAAATGTCGCCTTTGCGATCAGCGTGTTGGACGCTCAGGGACGCAGGATCAGCGATCGCCATCAAAATTGGCTGTCGGTGCGCCCCGGTGAAACTCTGGAATGTCAGGGTTGTCACGATTCCCAATCGCCCATTCCCCATGGTCGCCCCGGGGCGGGTCCGGATCCTGTCTGGGTTGGTGCGAGCACAACCGGCCTGCCTTTTCCGGGTGCAGACCCCACCCTGTTTGCCGATATGGGCGAAACCATGGCAGAGGTCTATGCGCGGACGCAGCAGCTGCGTCGGCCACTACCAGATCCGATATACAGCGAAGGTGAGTGGACGAACCTTGCCGGGAGTGTTGAGGATCGAACACTGGCCTATGAAAACCTGCAAACACCGCCTCCGGTGTCCACCGTGTGCGTAAACGATTGGACGGCCAATTGCCGGGTGGTTATCAACTACGAAGCCCATATTCATCCGCTTTGGGGCTTGAGCCGCGATGTTCTAGGCGTTGATGCAACATGCACCAGCTGCCATACCAACGCCGACGCTGCCGGTGTGCCATCCATTGCAGCGGCACAACTGGACCTTACAGACGGCCCTTCCGATGCCGAGCCGCTGCATTTTAAAGCCTATCGAGAGCTGCTCTTTCCCGATAACGAGCAAGAGCTCAGCGACGGTGTTTTGCGAGACCGGCTAGTCGATTCGGGCGAGGTGCTTAGAGATGAAGAGGGCGTGCCTATTCTGGATGAAAATGGTAATCAGCAACCTATTCTCGTTCCTGTGCCGGTGAGGTCCAGCATGTCCGTCAACGGTGCCCTCGCCAGCGAAGGGTTCCGGGATGTATTCGGAGTGGAGGGTTCCCATAGAGGTTTCCTGTCACCTGCGGAATTGCGCCTTGTAGCGGAATGGCTGGATTTAGGAGCCCAGTATTACAACAACCCATTCGCTGCTCCAGAAAACTGACCCGGGACCCACAACACACTCATGCCCATTGTCATTGTGTTACTCATGCTCTGTTTACCTGCGACTGTATGGGCGGGCTGGTTGTGGGGTGACGATGAACCTGCGCAGGTGGTTCAGGTTGTGGAGCCGTTTGTTACTTGGCGCACAGGCCCGGCGGTGGGGTATCCCGTATTTCACAGCAGTGAAAAGGGCGAATGGCTGACACTTTTACAACGCAAAACCGGCTGGGTAAAAGTACGGGACCGCAAAGACCGTGAGGGTTGGGTGGCGGTGGCCGATATTGCCCAAACGAGAGATGCAACGGGTGAAAGGGTTACCCTCAGTGTGCCGGACTTAGCCGCGTTCATTGAGCGGAATGTTGAAGCCGGAATAATGATGGGAAGGTTCCAAGGTGCGCCGGTAACCGCCGGTTATGGAGGCTACTGGTTTACGCCCAATCTCGCCGCAGAGCTCTGGGGTTCGCAGATGCTGGGCAGCGCTTCGGAAATGTTGATGGTAAACGCCAATATTGTGCATCAGCCATTTCCCCATTGGCGGGTGTCGCCGTTTTTCACCCTCGGGGTAGGCCATATATGGGTGGACCCGAAAGCAACCTTGGCGGTGCCCGAGGAACGAGACAACAGCGCTGGCCACGCGGGTGTGGGGTTGCGAGCCTACATCTCAGAGCGTTATTTCATACGGGCCGAGGTTAAGGACTACAAAGTCTTTACCAGCCGATCAACCAATGAAGAAGCGACAGAATGGAAAATCGGACTAAGCATCTTTTTCTGACCGGGTTTTGCCTTGCACACCTTATGGCTGTTGCGCCTTCGGTGTTTGCTGCAGATGAAACCGAGCGCGATGACCGGCCTTTAATCGAGCCGGATGTAAAGCCTGTGCCCGTTGATCAAGCGCTCATTGATACCGAAAACTTCGAGATAGGCGCCTTTGCGGGTGTGCTCAACATTGAGGATTTTGAATCGTCGTTTGTGTACGGAGGCAAGCTTACCTACCACCTGAGTGAATCGTTTTTTTTCGAGGCTGGGGTAGGCTTTGCCGAGGCCGGTACAACCAGTTTCGAGAATCTTGCGGGCAACGTACAGGTGCTAACAGATAGTGAGCGTGATTACAGCTATTACAACATCAATCTTGGCTACAACATTCTGCCCGGACAGGCGTTTCTTACTGAAAACTATGCGTTTAATACCAACTTCTATCTAATTGCCGGTGCTGGCGCAACCGACTTTGGAGGCGATACCCGCTTTACTCTCAACGCCGGAGCTGGCTACCAAATTTTGCTTACAGACAGCCTTGCGATACACCTTGGTGTACGCCAGCACTATTACCAGATTGATGTGGTGGGCGCGGAGAAGACATCCATGAACACCGAGATCAGCACCGGGCTGTCGGTCTTTTTCTAAATACAGGAACCTTGAAATGAACAACCCAGTTAAAGCCGCCGCATTGGTACTGGCATTGTCTGGCGCCGCAACCTTGGCACAGGCAGAGGCGATAAACGTTCCGGCTCCGGATTTTACGTTGGAAAGCCGAGCTGGGGACAATATCCGGCTTGAAGATCATCGCGGCGAAGTGGTTATGCTTAATTTCTGGGCCTCCTGGTGCGGCCCTTGCCGACAGGAAATGCCATTAATGGACGATCTCTACGGCCGTTATCAGGATTTAGGTTTTACAATTTTGGCGGTGAACGTGGATGAAAACCGGGGTGAGGCCTTACGTTTTCTCGACAAGGTACCGGTGA
>Ga0209075_1002269_pt1 | contig 17107 bp, 17 predicted proteins | sample Stecom2011_FD_187523 | JGI IMG/M metagenome (GOLD analysis project Ga0209075, IMG submission 187523) | Agricultural soil microbial communities from Utah to study Nitrogen management - Steer compost 2011 (SPAdes) (version 2) | ecosystem: Environmental > Terrestrial > Soil > Agricultural land...
GACCAGCTCGAGGGGCTTGCCCGCTTCCAGGGCGACGGCGGCGCGTGATTTCATGGCGATATCCTCGTTGACGATGAACAGGCAGTGGGAACAGTGTAGGCAAAGCACCGGCCTGGGATAAACTGCATCAAAGACATGACATTATTGCTCAACGGCAACAATTCTTCCTCACGAGGTGATCATGCAACGCTGGGACAGGGTGGAGGCATTCGTCGAGGTGGTGCGCCTGGGTACCTTTGCCGCCGCCGCGCGGCACCTGAAGGTGTCCAATTCACACGTCAGCCGACTGGTCAGCCAGCTGGAGGGCCAGCTGGGCACCACCCTGCTCTATCGCACCACCCGCCAGATCCGGCTGACCGACGCGGGAGCGCTCTACTACGAGCACTGCCACCACCTGTTCGACGGGCTGCGGGAGGCCGAGGCCGCCATCAACGACCTGCAGGCCCAGCCGCGCGGGGTTCTCAAGCTGACCTCGGCGACCACCTTCGGCGAGCGCTTCGTGGCCCCGCTGATCAATGACTTCATGCGCCTCAACCCGCAGCTCGAGGTGCGTTTCCATTTCACCAACCGCCAGGTGGATATCATCAACGAGGGCTACGACATCGCCATCCGCATGGGGACGCTGAAGGACTCCACGCTGATCGCACGGCGGCTCTGCGAGCGCCACGAATATGTCGTCGGCTCACCGGAGTACTTCGCCCGGGTGCCGGTACCGCATACCCTCTCGGAGCTCTCCCGTCACCGCTGCCTGGTCGGTTCCCGGGACCACTGGCGGTTCGACATCCATGGCGTGCGTCGCGAGGTACGGGTCGAGGGCCCCTGGGAGGGCAACTCCGGCCCCGCCCTGCTCGACGCCGCCCTCAAGGGGCTGGGGCTGGCCCAGCTGCCCGACTACTACGTGGACCCCTACCTCGCCAGCGGCGAGCTGATCTCGGTGCTCGACGCCTATCGCCATGACGACACCGCGGTATGGGCCGTCTACCCTCGCCATCGCCACCGCTCGCCCAAGGTCTATCAGTTCATCGACTACCTGGTGGCGCATATCGAGGATCTGCTTCCGGTACGCCGCTCTGTCGCGTCCGGCCCCGACGTGCCCTCGAGACCCGACGCAGTGGAAAAAAACGGCGAGGTGCCATAGCTTGAAGGGGTATCGAAACTGGCGCTTCCACTCTCCGAGGTCCCGATGATGCGCATCCTCTTCCCATCAGGCGTCGTACGCTCCGTCGCCCTGCCGCTGCTGGCCCTCTCGCTGCTGGGCAGCCCCGCCGTCCTGGCCAACGACTACCCCACGGAGAGCCGGGTCGACTACGTGCTGGGCTGCATGGCGGCCAACGGCAACAGCTACCTGACCATGCAGAAGTGCTCCTGCAGCATCGACGTCATCGCCGAGCACCTCCGCTACGAGACCTACGAGCAGGTCGCCACGGTGCTGGGCATGCAGGACCAGCGCGGCGAGCTGGGCGTACTGTTCCGCACCGAGCGCGGCATGCAGGACCAGGTGCAGGCCCTACACCAGGCCCAGGCCGACGCCAACCTGCGCTGCTTCTGACGCCCCATGGCACGCCGTCACCTGCTCGCCCCCCACCGCCGACGTCTGGCGGGTATCGCCCTCTCGGCGGCCCTGGCCGCCTCCCCCGCAGGAGCCGAGGATGCTGCCGACCGCGCCCAGGGGGAGCGGCTGTTTCGCAGCCAGTGTGTCGGCTGCCACAGCCTGGCCCCGGGCCAGCATATTGCCGGCCCCAGCCTGCATGGGCTGATCGGGCGCCCCGCCGGCGGCCTCGAGGGGTTCGGCTACTCGCCGGTCCTGGAGGCCGCCGACTTCGAGTGGAACGCCGACACCCTCGACGCCTTCCTGGCCGCCCCGGCCGACTTCCTGCCCGGCAGCCGCATGGTGTTCTGGGGCCTGGAGGAACGGCAGCGGCAGTCGATCATCCGCTTTCTGGAATCGCAGGCCCCCTGAGCCAGCGGGCTGCCTCCTTCAGTCGCCGCCCCCCTTGCGTGCCATCAGCCCCCGAGAGGGGTTGTAGCCGAGAATCGCCAGCGCCAGCAGCACCAGGGTCACCGCCAGGCTGATCAGGATCGCCTCGGGATTGAACCGCTCGTAGAGCGCGAAGCGGATCATCTCCACCGCCTGGGTGAAGGGGTTGAGAGCGGCGATCTGGTAGACCAGATAGCTGCCTTCACGGAGTCGCCACAGGGGGTAGAGCGCCGAGGAGAGGAAGAACATCGGGAAGATCACGAAGTTCATCACCCCGGCAAAGTTCTCCAGCTGGCGCACGAAGGTGGAGAGCAGCAGCCCCAGGGCGCCGACCATGAAGCCGGTGACCAGCAGGGCCGGGAGAATCCACAGATAGCCCATGGGCGGCGCCTGGATGCCATAGACCCAGGCGATAGCCAGAAAGACATAGACCTGAACCACCGAGACCAGGGTGCTGGCCAGCAGCTTGCAGACCAGCAGATACCAGCGCGGGAAGGGGCTGACCAGCAGCACCCGCATGCTGCCCATCTCGCGGTCGTAGACCATGGAGAGCGAGCTCTGCATGCCGTTGAACAGCTGGATCATGCCCACCAGCCCCGGCACGATGTAGACCTCGTAGAGGATGTAGGTCTGGTAGGGCTCGGTCATGGCCACGCCCAGCGCCATGCGAAAACCGGCAGCAAAGACGAACAGCCACACCAGCGGCCGCACCAGGGCGGCGAGGAAGCGGCTGCGCTGATGCAGGAAACGCAGCAGTTCGCGCCCCACCACGCCGCGCATGCAGTGCAGCCAGGGCATCACTCTCATGCAGGGGCCTCCCCGGTCAGGCGGTCGAAGGCATCGCCCAGGGTGGCAACGCCGAGGCGTTCGGTCAGGTCCTCTGCCCGGGCGTCGGCCAGCAGGCGCCCGCGATGCAGCACCAGCACGCGATCCGTGGGCCGCACCTCGTCGATCAGGTGGGTGGCCCAGAGCACCGCCACCCCCTCCTCGGCGCAGAGTCGATGGGCATGGTCCACGAGGCCCCGTCGCGAGGCCACGTCGAGCCCCACGGTGGGCTCATCGAGCAGCAGCAGGCGCGGCTCGTGGAGCAGGCCCCGGGCGATCTCCACCCGTCGCCGCTGCCCTCCCGAGAGCCGGCGCACCCGGGTCGCCTGCTGCTCGGCCAGCCCGACCCTCTCCAGCTGAGCCATGGCTCGTCGACGGGCCTCTCGCCGGCTCATGCCGTGCAGGGCGCCGTGATAGGCGAGGTTGCGCGCCACGCTGAGGTCCAGGTCCAGGGTGGGTTGCTGAAAGACGACCCCGATGCGGGCGTGGGCCTGCACCGACTGGCGGCGCACGTCGAAACCGCCGATGCGGATGTCACCGCAGCGGCGATCATGGAGGCGGGTGATCAGTGCGAAGAGGGTCGTCTTGCCGGCCCCGTTGGGCCCCAGCAGCACGACGAACTCCCCGGCCGCAATGGCCAGGGAGATCGCTTCCAGCACCGGCTTCTCCCCGTAGGCAAAGCCGAGGTCGCTCACCTCCAGTGCCGGCACGTCCGCCGCCATGATGTTGGGCGAGGCACTCACGGTTCGACGATCACCCCCCAGGGGAAGCGCCCCACCGGTATCGAGCGAGTCGCCCTCAGGCCGTCGACCTCGATCACGGTGACATCACCGCTCACCCCGTTGGTGGTGTAGAGGCGGCTCTCGTCGCCGTTGAGGGCCAGGTGCCAGACCCGCTGCCCCACCAGGATATAGTCGAGCACCTCGTAGGTCTGCTGGTCCACCACCGCCACCCGGTTCGAGGGCCCCAGGGCCACGAAGGCGTAGCGGCCGTCGGAGGTCAGGACGACCCCCACCGCCTGGACGGTTTCCCTGGGCACCCCGGGAACATCGAAGCGAATGGTGTGCTTGACGTCGAAGGTCTCCTCCATGTCGAGAATCGATACCGTGCCGGCGATCTCCGCCGAGACCCAGGCCTCGCGACCGTCATGGGTGAACTCGGCGTGCCTCGGCCGGGCCCCCACCAGGCGATGGTGGACCGCCTCCATGGTCTCGGCATCAATGATGTGCGCCATGTTGGAGGTCTCGGTGGTGGAGACCAGCCAGCGCCCGTCGGGGCTGATGCCGAGCCCCTCGGGCTCCACGCCCACGGGAATCTCGGTGACCAGGGTGCGGGCCTCGTAGTCGAGCACCGAGACGATGTTGTCATCCTCGTTGGAGACGTAGATATAGGGGCGGTTGGGATCGACGCGGATCACTTCCGGGTCGTCGCCGGAGGCCTGGCTGCGCACCACCCGGAGGCTCTCCAGGTCGATCATGTCGATGGACTCGTCGTCGCCCACCGCCACGAACAGCTTGCTGCCGTCGCTGCTGAAGGCCATGGAGCGCGGACGGCGGCCGACGGGGATGGTTTCCACCACCTCGAGGGTGGCGCCATCGATCACCGAGATGGTGTTGTCCTTCTCGTTGGAGACGAAGATGCGCTCCGCCTGGGCGGCGAGGGGGAGCGCCAGCAGGCCGCCGCCCAGCGCCAGGCCGATGGCGACCTGCCTGATGGCAGGCATCGGGCGTCCCTTGCTCAGAATTGACATGATGATTCCCCCTCGTCGGCGCCGAGCGTATCCAGCGGCGTGCGTGGATGCAGATAGCCCTCCTGGGGCGAGACCGACGCCACCATGCGCGGGCCGGTGACCAGGATCGGCTGGCGCAGCTGATGGTTCCAGGTGCGGTAGCTGACCGGAAAGCCGAGGTAGCCGGCGAGCTCGAACTCCTCACCGAGCATGTAGGCGAGGACGGTCTCCCGCTCGACGGAGCCGGTGCGCGCCGCCGCCTCGCCCAGCGAGCGCACGGCGAGCCAGGCGCCGAAGTCACGGGGCGTCATCCAGCGGTCGGCCAGCTTCTCGAAGCGCCGCTGCAGCTGCACCGCGCCCCAGGACTCGTGGGCACGGTGCCAGGAGGTGGCGATCAGCCCCTGGGTGCCCACTACCGGCCGCGGGATCCAGGTCTGGAAGGGAAAATACTCGCCGAAGTAGTCGGTCTCGTCGGCGATCACCAGGACGTCGTGCTCCGGGAGGTCCTGGACGAACACCGGGATCTCGCGCTGGATGGCGTGGAAGCCCCCCTCGGCGCGGCGCGCCATGGGGTCGTGGGGCCACATCTTGTCGCCGACGATGCGATGGCCGTAGCGTTCGGCCGAGGCGCGCAGGGCCTCGGCGAGCAGGCGATCCTCGTCGGTGTTGCCGTGGACCAGCGCCCAGCGATCCCACTGCTTGTAGCCGAGGAACTGGGCCAGGGCGTCGGCCAGCATCCGCCGGCTCGGCGTGGAGTGGTAGAGGTTGGGGTGACAGGACTCGCCGCGCAGCGCGTCATCCGGGGCCCAGGCGTTGAACACCACGCGATCGCCCAGGGCCGGGTGGGCCATCACCTCCAGCAGGGCCTCGGCGGGCAGGCCGCTGATGATCCAGTCGGCCCCCTGGTCGATCAGGCCCTGCAGCGCCTCGCCGACATCGCCATCCAGCGCCACCTCGGCCTCGTGGAGCACGAACTCCTGGCCGAGAAACTGCGCCGTGGCGTTGTTGTCGTTGACCCCCAGCCGTGCCCCCTGGCGCCCCTCGTCATCGAGCACCGGTGCAAGCACCGAGAGCGGCTCCAGGTCGTCCGGCCGCTCCATGCCCAGATAGCCGAGGGCAAGGGTCTCCGGGGCATCGGCCGGCAGCGTGGCCGACCAGCCCAGGCCGACGATGATGCCACCCAGTGCCAGCCAGTGCGGCAGGGGCAGGCGTGGCAAGGTTCTCATACAGTCTCCTCAGACAGCCATGGCTGTCGGTGGTGGTGTTGTCATCTGTCCGGCGGCGCCTTTCCGCTAGGGCATCCGCTCCATGATCAACCGCACCATGCGGCTGAGGGTCTCCTCGAGCAGGTAGGGCTGCTCGCACATGGCCGGCAGCGTCTGCTGGCGCATCTGGAAGGTTCGCTGCTCCCAGAACAGGGCATCGGAGAGCTGCTCGATCGCCTCCGGGCTCGCCTCCTCCTCGGCACGCAGCGCCTCCAGCTCATCGACCATGGCGGAGATGGTGTCGAGCCGGGCCACCTGGGCACGGCTCGCCTGGCGAACGGCATCGATGGCGCGGCCACGCTGGCGGTCGGTGAGCTCGAAGAGCCCGGCGAACAGCAGCGTCAGCCGCGCTTCCGCCTCGTCATCGTCCACCGCTTCCACGAAGTCGCGCACCCGCGCCAGCGCCTGGTCCGAAGGGGTATTGCGGGCCGTGGCGAAGCGCACCACGCGGCCGACCTCCTCGTCCTCCCACCAGCGCCGCTCCAGTGCGTCCAGAGAGGGGCCGGTCCAGAGGGTGCCCCAGGCAAGCTCCGGGATCAGGCGCTGCACGCAGGGCCAGTCGGGCGGTCCGGCAGCCGCTCGCTGGGCCTCGGCCGGCGCCGTCGCAGAGAGCTGCAGGCCGGTACCGAGGGCCAGGACCAGCAGCGCGGGGGCGACCCGAACAGGCAACCGTTCAAGCCTCATGAGTCACCTCCCACACCGGGGGAAAGCGGTTGGCCGCGCCGGTCGAGCAGGGGCACCCCGTACTCCGCGAGGATGCCGTGGATCTCGTCCCGGCGGCGGTCGATGAAGTCATTGATCCAGTCCTTCCAGTGCGGCTCCCCCCGGCGCAGCCCCATGGTGATGCGGTAGTCCAGGCGTGCCCCCGAGTCGTCATCGACCAGCGGGATGACCCTGAGCGGCGGCTCCTCGAGGGCGGCATAGTAGCCGGCCAGTGGCCCCCACAGCACGGCACCCTCGGTACGGCCGGCCACCACATCAGCGATGGCGTCGCGCACCGGTGCCCGAACCCGGGTATCCACCATCAGGGGATAGCTCTGGAGAATGGCGCCGGTGCGGCGCAGAGGCACCAGGGGAGGCGTCTCGTTCACCACGCCGATGCGCCGCCCCTGCAGCGCCGGATCCGTCAGGCGGGTAGCCTCGAGGTCGGACGACGCGGGCACCACCAGGGCGTAGACGGAGCGATAGACCTCGTTGCTGTTCTGCACGAACTCGTAGCCGGCCACGGCGCCGATCATGACATCGCAGACCCTCAGCTCCAGGGTGTTGCGCACGAAGCCCATGATCTGGGGCGACCAGACATAGTTCAGGGGCACGCCCAGGTCCTCGGCCATCAGCTCGGCAATACGGTTCTCGAAGCCCTCCCCGGCCTCGTTGCTGAAGGGGAGGTTGTTGCCATCGGCGCAGACTCGCAGCGCCTCGCGCTCCTGGCGCTCGGGCAGGTCGGCAAGCACCGGGGGAATGGTCCAGCCGAGAAGCAGAACGACCAGCAGCGGCCACCGTCTCAGTATTCCTTCACACATGCATCCTCCGATCCCGAAAGGGAAAACCATGCCGAGCGTTGCCGGCCCTCGGCTCTACTCATCATCGTCGCCGCTGGCGTTTTCCGCCGCCTCCTGCATCGACTCGATGATGCGAGGCCGGCCGCGGCCCAGCCCCCCTTCACCGCGGGCCCTCATGTAGCTGAAGATGTAGGGAATATTGCGCATCACGTAGGGGTCGTCGGCGAAGGAGGGCATCACCTGCCCCGGCTGCACTTCACGCCCCGCCGCTACCGTGCCGGCGAAATCGGCCCAGCCGCGCCGCTCGGCGGCGCGAATCAGGTTGGGAGCGAAGGAGGAGCCCAGGCCATCCGGACCATGGCAGGCCATGCAGGCCCGCGTGTAGACGAGGTACCCCTCATAGGTGTTGGGGTCGACCTTGCCCTCCTCGACCACGTAGTCGCCGGGTCGGTAGGGGGCTTCCCCCAGCTCCTGGGCAGGTGCAGGGGAGAACATGAAGAACATCGGCAGAACGACAGGCAGGAAATGGCCATAAAAGCGCTGGAATACCATCATGCAGCACGTCCTTCTCGTGGCCCCGGGGCCCTGCCCCGGAGTCGGATCGGATATGTTGGCGGGGCACGGGCGAACGCTCGCGTGCCCCGCCAGGTGGGCATCGGACTTTCCTCAGTCCGGCAGTGCGAAGACCGTCAGCACACCGCCGAGCTTGGTGTAGTCACTCAGGGCGGAGAAGACGCCGACGGCCCCCAGGCCCTCCTCGGGGTCCTCGAGCCCTGCTGCCAGGCCGATCCCGGCCCAGCCGCCGACACCGGAGAGCACCCCCACGTACTGCTTGCCCTCATGCATGAAGGTGTTGACGTTGCCGATGATTCCGGAGGGGGTCTTGAAGCGCCACAGCTCCTCACCGGTCTCGATATCCACCGCCTTCACATGCCCTTCCAGGGTGCCGTAGAAGGCCAGGTCACCGGCCGTGGCCAGGGCGCCGCTCCACACCGCGAAGCGCTCGTCGATCTCCCAGACCACCTCACCGGCCACCGGATCCCAGGCGATGAAGCTGCCCATGCGGCCTTCCATCTCGCCGTTCTGCGTCGGGGCCGGCATCATGGTCAGGGTCGCCCCCACATAGGGCTGGCCCGCCACGTAGTCGGTCTCGTAGGGCTCATAGTTCATGCAGATCCGGTTGATCCCCGCGTAGAGGAGCCCGGTCTTCGGCGAGTAGGCGCTCGGCTGCATGTTCTTGGCGCCCATGGCGGTGGGGCAGATGTCGGTGGTGTTGACGTTCACCCCCTGCCGGTAGGTGCTGTACGCCTCGCTGACATTGGGGCGGCCGGTCTCCAGGTCGTAGCTGTCCGCCCAGTTGGTCTCGGGGGCGAACTTCTCTGCCACCAGCAGCTCGCCGGTTTCACGATCGAGCAGCATCCCGAAGCCGGTGCGGTCGATGATCGCCAGCCCCTTGCGCTGCTCGCCATCGAACTCGACATCGATCAGCTGGTTCTCGTTGACGCCGTCATAGTCCCACTCGTCGAAGGGAACCTTCTGGTAGACCCACTTGGTCGAGCCGTCGTTGGGGTCACGGGCGAAAACGGTGATCGCCCACTTGTTGTCCGCCGGCTCGCCGTCCTTGGTGCGCTGCTCGGGGTTCCAGGTCCCCGGGTTGCCGGTTCCGTAGTAGATCAGGTCGAGGTCGGGATCATAGGTGACCCAGCCCCAGGGGGCGCCGCCGCCACGTTCCCACTCGCCCTCGGGCCAGGTGCTCAGGCCCAGGTCCGCCTCGCCGATGGGCTCGCCCATCATCAGGGTGGTGTCCGGGTCGATCAGCACTTCGTCGTCGGGACCGGTGGAGTAGCCGCGCCAGGCCATCTCGCCGCTCTCGACGTCATAGGCGGTGATGTGGCCGCGGATGCCGTACTCCCCGCCGCTGATGCCGACGATGACCTTGTCATGGACCACCAGCGGCGACATGGTGTTGGACTCACCGACGGTGTGATCCCCGTTGCTGACATCCCACAGCAGCTCGCCGGTCTCGGCATCCAGTGCGATCAGGGTGTTGTCGGCCTGGCCGAGGAAGAGCCGGCCGTCGGCATAGGCCAGCCCCCGGTTGACCGTATCGCAGCACATCACGGGAATGACCCGGGAGTCCTGGTCGGGTTCATAGCTCCAGATGATCCGCCCCTCGTCCTCGAGGTCCAGGGCGAAGACCTTGTTGGGGAACGGCGTGTGGATATAGAGGCGTCCGTCGCCCACATAGAGGGGACCGCCCTCGTGGCCACGCAGGACGCCGGTGGAGAACTGCCAGACCGACCGCAGCTCGCTCACGTTGTCGCGGTTGATCTGGTCCAGCTGGCTGTAGCGATTCCCCTGGTAGTTGCCCAGCTGGGTGGGCCAGTACTCGGGGTTCTGCTGGAGATCCAGCAGGTTCTGGTTGGCATGGGCAATGGCTGTCGAGAACATCCCGACGGCCGCTGCCGTATAGAGGATTGGACGTAGCATGGCATGTCTCCGCGCGGTGCGCTGGAGTGTGTGCCTGGGGAGGGCACACCTCGTTGTGATTGTTTTCCTGATTCAGGCGCTGACAACAGAAGGTCTAGCACATCTTTCGGTAGCGCTTGCTCCACCCGGGGCTTTTCCGTCCTCGCCAGAGGCAAAAGACTTTTGTTTCTCAGCAACAATATGACCGCATCCCTGCCGAGACGCATGGTGGCGGGGATCGTGGTCTCGATGCCCTGTCTTGATCGGCTCCCGCATCGGCCTCTACGACCTTGGTCTCAAGGAAGAACTCGCCCGGCGTGCTTGACTGGAAAGTGCAGTGTGACGAAAACCGGCTGACGCGAGGAGAGACGCCCATGTGGACCAAGCCTGCCTATCAGAATCTACGCCTCGGCTTCGAGGTGACACTCTATATCTCCAATCGCTGACCCTTCATCGGAAGGTGGTACCGACACGGCTGACGTTGCCCCAGGGTGCGTCAGCCTTTTGTTTGCTCCTGCACCGGCAGGCCGACACGCACCAGGGGGAGTGATATGCAGGTAGTGGTACTTGGCGCCGCGGCGGGAGGCGGCTTCCCGCAGTGGAACTGCAACTGTCGGCTCTGTCGCGGCGTGCGCAGCGGGGAACTCGCCGCCAGGCCGCGCACCCAGTCCTCGATCGCCATCAGCAGCGACGGTGAGCGCTGGCTGCTCTGCAATGCCTCACCCGACATCCGCGCCCAGCTGGCGGCAAATCCCGAGCTGCACCCCCGCAAGGTGCCACGGGACAGCGGAATCGCCGCCGTCCTGCTGGTCGACGGCCAGATCGACCACGTCACCGGGCTGCTGTCGCTGCGCGAGGGGTGCCCCATGGACGTCTGGTGCACGCCCAACGTCCATCAGGACCTGAGCAGCGGCTTCCCGCTCTTCCCGATGCTCGAGCACTGGCAGGGCGGCCTGGCCTGGCAGCCCATCGGCATCGATGAAAGCCACCCGGAGGCCACCTTCGAGGTGCCGGCCTGCCCGGGGCTCCGCTTCACCGCCGTGGCCCTGACCAGCAATGCCCCGCCCTACTCGCCGCGGCGGGGAGCGCCGACCCCGGGCGACAACATCGGCCTGCTGATCGAGGACCGACAGCGAGGCTCGCGGCTCTTCTATGCCCCGGGCCTCGGCCGGCTGGACGACCGGGTGCGGGGCTACCTGGCCGGGGCCGACTGCATGCTGGTCGACGGCACCCTGTGGCACAACGACGAGCTGATCCGAGCCGGCGTCGGCCAGGCCACCGGCCACGACATGGGTCATCTGGCGCTGGCCGGCGAGGGGGGATTGCTGGAGGAGCTCGGCGCCCTGCCCGCTGCCACCCGCCGGGTGCTGATTCACATCAACAACACCAACCCGATTCTCGATGAGCGCTCCGAGGAGCATGCCACCCTCACCGCGGCCGGCATCGAAATGGCCCACGACGGCATGCACCTGACGGTGTGAACCCTCGGGTGATTCCCGCCGTCTCACGCAGCAGGGGCCTGCCCCGGTCACGCCCAGCAGAAGGAGTCCCGCATGACTCGCATCGCAACGCCATCGACGACCGCGCAGGAAGCGGCCATGAGCCCATCCGCCTTTCGCGAGGCCCTGATGGCCAAGGGCGCCTACTACCATATCCACCACCCCTACCAGGTCGACATGGCCGAGGGGCGTGCCACCCCGGAACAGCTGCGTGGCTGGGTCGCCAACCGCTTCTATTACCAGGTCAACATTCCCCAGAAGGATGCCGCCCTGCTGGCCAACTGCCCCGATGCCGGCTTTCGGCGGCGCTGGATCCAGCGCCTGCTCGACCACGATGGCCACGACGCCGACGCCGGCGGTATCGAGGCCTGGCTGACCCTGGGCGAAGCGGTGGGTCTCTCCCGCGAGGCGCTGTGGTCCCAGGAGCATGTCCTGCCGGGAGTGCGCTTCGCGGTGGATGCCTACGTCAACTTCGTGCGCCGCGCGGACTGGCGCGAAGCGGCGATCTCCTCGCTTACCGAGCTCTTCGCCCCGGAGGCCCACCGCAGCCGCCTGGCGACCTGGCCGACCCACTACCCCTGGATCGACGCGGCCGGCTACGGCTACTTCCGCAAGCGGCTCACCGAGGCGCGTCGTGACGTGGAGCATGGGCTCGAGGTGGCCCTGGCCGTCTGCACCACCCGGGCGGCCCAGGAGCGCGCCCTGGAGATCCTGCAGTTCAAGCTCGACGTGCTGTGGTCGATGCTCGACGCCATGACCCTGGCCTACCAGCTCGGCCGGCCGCCCTACCACACCGTCACCGACCGGCGGGTCTACCATCGGGGGGTGTCGTGATGGCGACCATCATCCGAGGCGCCAGCATCTGCCGCCTGCGTCCGGGCTGGCGCCTGCAGTGGGAGGAGGCCCAGCAGCGCCATGTGCTGCTCTATCCCGAGGGCATGGTGCAGCTCAACGACACCGCCGGCGCCATCCTCGGCGAGCTCGATGGCCAGCGCGATGTGGACGCCGTGATCCGGCGGCTCGAGGCGCGCTACCCCGAGGCACCGGCAGGGGCCATCGCCCTGGACGTCAACGACTTCCTCGTCGATGCCTCGCAACAGGGCTGGATCCAGCATGACTGACCGCACCGACACCGCCGCCATCAACGCCCACAGCGGCGCACCGCTGTGGCTGCTCGCCGAACTCACCTACCGCTGCCCGCTGCAGTGCGCCTACTGCTCCAACCCCCTGGATTTCGCAGGCGTCAGGGAAGAGCTGACCACCGACGAGTGGCGCGACGTTCTGGTCCAGGCCCGCGAGATGGGCGCCGTGCAGCTGGGCTTCTCCGGGGGCGAGCCCCTGGTGCGCCAGGACCTCGAGCCGCTGGTGGCCGAGGCGCGCCGGCTGGGCTTCTATACCAACCTGATCACCTCGGCCCAGGGCCTCGACGAGGCCCGCATCGTCGCCCTGCGCGATGCCGGGCTCGACCATATCCAGATCAGCCTGCAGGCCTCCGACCCGGACGTGGCCGCGGCGGTGGCCGGCTCCTCCAAGGCGCATGCCAGGAAGCTGGCCATGGCCCGGGCGGTCAAGGCCGCCGGCTATCCCATGGTGCTCAACGTGGTGCTGCACCGCCACAACATCGACCAGCTCGACGCCATCATCGCCCTGTGCGACGAGCTCGGCGCCGACGCCGTGGAACTGGCCAACTGCCAGCTCTACGGCTGGGCACACCTCAATCGTGCGGGGCTGCTGCCGAGCCGGGAGCAGCTCGAGGCCGCGGAGGCGACCACCGCTCGCTGGCGGGAGCGCCTCGCCGAGAGAGGGCGCAGCATGGACCTGCTGTTCGTGGTGCCCGACTACTACAACGATCGGCCCAAGGCGTGCATGGGCGGCTGGGGCTCGATCTTCATGACCGTGGCCCCGGATGGCGCCGTCCTGCCCTGCCACAGCGCCAGGTTGCTGCCGATGACCTTCCCCAGCGTCCGCGACAGGCCGCTGCGCGAGATCTGGTACGAGAGCGAAGCCTTCAATCGCTATCGCGGCGATGCCTGGATGCAGGAACCCTGCCGCAGCTGCGACGAGCGCCATCGCGACGTCGGCGGCTGCCGCTGCCAGGCCTACCTGCTGACCGGCGATCCCGCCGCCACCGACCCGGTCTGCTCGCTATCGCCTCAGCACCACCTGATCGAGGCGGCCCGTCGCGAGGCCGAGGGCGACGTCAGTGCAGTCGGGGAGCTGACGCCGCGCAACGTCCACGAATCGCGGGTCTTCTGCCGCTCATGAGCGAGGCGGTGTCGGCCGATGATCCGGAGGAGGTCCTGCTGCAGGCGGGATTGCCCCCCGGCAGTCGCTGCGCCCTTCGCCGCCTGTCCAGCGGCCTGAGGATCGTGGCGGCGGAGGTTCCCGAGGCCCGGCAGCTGCGCCTGGTGGGCGCAGTGGGCGCAGGCTACCTCGACGAGCCGGCCGACTGCCGAGGCCTGGCCCACCTGCTCGAGCACGGGCTCTTCCTCGGCTCCGCCAGCGCCCCCGCCGAGGGCGAGTTCGCCGCCTGGATCGGCCAGCAGGGTGGCCGCTACAACGCCCACACCGACGAGAGCGTCACCGACGTCCACCTCCACCTGCCGCCGGAGGCCGCCGACGAGGGGCTGCGCCGACTCGTCGACCTGCTCGGTCAACCGCGCCTCGACGCCGACCGCCTCGCCCGGGAGGTCGACGTCCTCGAGGCGGAGTTCCGGGCGCGGCTGGCCGACCCGGCCCTGCACCGCCTCGCCGCCCTGGGCAGACTCTTCCGGCCCGACCACCCTGCCCGGCGCTGCCATGCCGGCCACCGCGGCACCCTCGGGGGCACGCCTCGGACGCTCGCGGCCAGGCTGACCGCCTTCCATCGCCGCCACTACCGCAGCGAGCGGATGGCCCTGGCGATGCTGGGCCCGCTGCCCCTGGAGGAGCAGCTCGCCCTGCTGGCGCGCCATGGCGCCCGGCTGCCCTCGGGCGGCAGCGCCCCGCCCCCCCGAGCCTGGCGCTGGAGCGCTCCCGGCGCGCTGGCCTGGTGCCCGCCCGCCCCCGCGCCCCCAGCGGCCGGCACGACGCTGGAACTGATCTGGCCGCTTCCCGACGCCATCGCCAGGACCGGGCACCACGAACTCGGCGCCCTGGCGGCGCGCTTGGCCGATGGCCAGCTGGCGGCCCGGCTGCAGGCCATGACCGCCCTGCGGGACCTCGCTGTCGATCTGGCCCCCGAGGGCACCGGCCCCGCCCTGGCCATGCGTCTCGCCCTGGAGGCGCCGGCGCCCGACCTGGCCGCGCTGCTGGGCATCTGCCTCACCGCGCCGGCGCGCGCCCTCGAGGAGCGGCTCCCCGCTCCGCTCCCCACCCCCATCGACCTGGATGCCTGGCCGCGCCGCCAGGCGTGCCGGCTCGCCGCCGATCCCGCCCCGCCAGCCGACGCCACGCCCCTGGCCCCCTGGCTCGCCGGGGAGCGGTGCCGCGTCCTGTGGCGCGCCCCGGAAGCGGGCGCCTCCTGGTCGACCCGGGACGAGACAGGCACCCGCTGGCGCCCTCTCGCCCTGCCCGTCTCGTCTCCCGGGACCGATTCGCCGGGCCGCCCTCCCCCAGCCCTGCCTCTCTCCCTCGACCCGGCGCCCGAACCGCCGCCGGCAGAGAGGGTCAGCCCAGGCTGCCTGCGCCGCGACGCCCGCCTCACCCTCTGGTGGGGCGGGCCGGCCTGGCCGCACTCCACCGGCGGCGCCTGCTGGTGCCTGGGCTGGGCCGCCGATCCGAGCGGCCACGAGGCCAGGCTCAAGCGCTGGCAACGCCGTACCCTGGCCCTGCGCCAGGCCGCCGCGGCCCAGGGCCTCGACCTGACGCTCGCCGCGGATGCCGCCGGCGACTGGCTGATGGCCCGGGGCAACCCCGGACGGATCGCCTCCCTGGTGGAGCCGGCGCTGGTCGCCTGGTCGATGGCCCCCGGCGATGCGGACGCGAGTGAGCCAGCGCCAGGCCTGCTCGCCAGGGCCCTGCTGCGCCAGCTGGAGTGCGGCACCGCCTGCGGGGAGGCGCCCCCATGCCTGCTCGGCTGGGCCAGCGGCGGGCTGGGCCCGCAGGAGGCCATGCGCGATGCACAACGCTTCGCCGAGATGCTGGCAGCGCCGCCTGATGCTCCACCGGCGACGGCCACCGTCGTGGAAACGAGCGGCGCGTCCTGGCTGCCCCCTCAGGGCGAGGAGCGCGCGGTAATGCTCGAGGTGAGAGGAGTCGACGCCAGCCCACGCAGCCGCTGGATGCTCAAGCTGCTGGCCACCTGCCACGACGCCCCCTTCCATCATGAGATGCGCCAGCGTCACGGCTTCGGCTATGTGGCCGCGGTACGCTATCGCGAGGTCGCCGGCTGGCCCAGGCTCGGCTATGTGGTGCAGTCCCCCTGGGCCGGCGTGACCGAACTCCAGCAGGCGGTCGACGACTTCCTCGACCGGCGGGGCGAGGCGCTGGCTCGGCTCGACGAGGGCGAGCTGGCCCGCCTCAAGCGCGGCCTGCGGGCTCGCCATGGCCCACCCGAGACCCGCCGGGAAGCCATCGAGCGCACCTGGCAGGCCCTGCGCACCTTCCCCGACAGCGATGAGCGACAGGATTGGCTGGCGCCTTGGAAAGCGGAGCTGGCGACACTCGAAGGGCTGAGCATCAACGATCTGGCCCTGCAGGCCCGCGCCCTGGCCGATGCGGCACTCCCCCGCCACTGGTGGTACCACACCCCGGCACCACCATTGCCTGAGGGGAACTCACTAGTGTCGCCAGGGCACAATCCCACCCCGCGGCGCCACCTAGACTGACAGCAGTGCACGCCCCAGTTCCCTGGAGCCATGCGACAACAACAATGGCCACGCGAGGTGAACGACCATGCTGACACGACTGAGCCTTAACGAGGAGCGCAAGCCCATGAGCCTGATGGATACCCTGAAGCGCTGGTTCGGGGGCCAGAGCACACCCCCCACCGCCGGCAGCCAGCCCCGGGAAGCCTCGGCGACGCCCTCCTCCGTCGCCGCCAGCACCCAGGCGCCACCGAGCAGCAGCACCAGGATTCACCCGCGGGTGGACAGCGGCCTCAAGGCCGGCAGCGAGAGCTTCAGCGGCGGCACCCTGCACTGCCACTGCGCCAGCAATCGGGTCGAGGTCACGGTCACCTCCCAGTGTGCCCACAACCACGTGTGCGGCTGTACCAAGTGCTGGAAGCCGGACGGCGCCCTCTTCTCCATGGTCGCCGTGGTCCCCCGCGACAGCCTCAGCGTCACGGCCCACGAGGAGAAGCTGGAGGTCGTCGACCCTTCGGCCGCCATCCAGCGTCACGCCTGCAAGGAGTGCGGCGTCCACATGTTCGGCCGCATCGAGAATACCGGCCACCCCTTCCACGGCCTGGACTTCATCCATACCGAGCTCTCCGACGATACCGGTTGGGCAGCGCCGGAGTTCGCCGCCTTCGTGTCCTCGATCATCGAGTCCGGCGCCAACCCGGACAACATGGACAAGGTGCGTGGCCGGCTGAAGGAGTTGAAGCTGGAGCCCTATGACTGCCTCTCACCGCCCCTGATGGATGCCATCGCCATCCATACGGCCAAGGCCAAGGGGGTCCTCTAGTTCCGGGCAGCCCCCTACCCGGCCCTGATACGACGAAGGCGCCCCGCGGGGCGCCTTCGTCGTCCTGGCTGTCGGTATCGAGAGCCGAGAGGCCTCCTACTTGAAGTTCTTGCGGTAGGACTTGAGGATCTCGCCGACGATACCGCTGCGGAAGCTCAGCACGCAGACCACGAAGATCACCCCGAGGATCGGCCCCACCCAGTTGCCCAGCGGCGACTGCGCCAGCAGGT
>Ga0209075_1002271_pt1 | contig 17092 bp, 13 predicted proteins | sample Stecom2011_FD_187523 | JGI IMG/M metagenome (GOLD analysis project Ga0209075, IMG submission 187523) | Agricultural soil microbial communities from Utah to study Nitrogen management - Steer compost 2011 (SPAdes) (version 2) | ecosystem: Environmental > Terrestrial > Soil > Agricultural land...
CCGAATCGATAATTACTCAATTGCAAGGAGTACAGCATGGCTTTGAAAACCCTGCGGGCCACTGGACAAATGGGGCCAGGCATGACCATTGAGATTATGTGTGGTGAACATAAAGTGTTTATGGATCAGCCCAAAAACGCCGGTGGTGCCGACCTCGGCCCTGCACCCCCCGAGCTGATATTGGCCGCCTATGCCGGCTGCGTCGGAACCATAGGCCGCATCATGGCCCACCAGGAAAAAATCACCCTGCGCGGCATGCAGTTTGAAGTTGAAGCCGACTACAACCCGGACCGTTTGCTGGGCCGTGACAGCACAGACCGGACCGGCTTTCAGCAAGTACGCCTGAAAGTCGCCATTGATGCCGATCTGGACGATACTGCCAAACGGGACTTTCTGGAACGCATTGAAACTCGCTGCCCGATTCTTGACAATCTGGTCAACGAAACACCAGTGATTTCGGAACTGATGTAGTCATCAGGCCATATTGCACAAGGAAGTGTGGTTGCCCTGGCTTCTTCGACACAGCCATCGAGTTATAATGCCTTGCAACCCCAGCCCGTCACAAAACCGGGACTAACGCCGCAAGTAGGCGGAAAAATCGATATCTCCCACCGACAAGATCGCCTGCACCCTGTTGGTGGCATTGAGCTTGCGCAAAATCGCCGACACATGCGCCTTGACCGTAGTTTCTGCAATATCAAGTGCGTAGGCGATTTGCTTATTTGATTCACCCTTGGCCATACGCTCCAGGACCAGCAACTGTCGTCGAGTCAAGGCCTGCAACAACTCGGGGGAAATGGTTGTCTCCCGGGGCGTGCGCGTCGAAGCCGGTTTCTCTGCGCGAATAATGTCCGCCGGCAAATACACATTGCCCTGCAAAACCTGTTCCAGGGCCGCCATCATCTGCTCCCGCGGAGTAGATTTGGTAATAAAACCAACCGCACCATAGGTAATTGCCTGCAAAACAATATGCTTGTCCTGCTCGGCCGAAACAATCACTACCGGAATGGTTGGTGCTTCATTGCGAATGCTCATTAAGCCGTTCAGGCCCTGCATGCCCGGCATGTTCAGATCCAGCAGAATCAAGTCAAGATCATCCCGCGCCAGTGCAATTTCGAGCGCACTGTCCAGGTTGTCGGTCTCAACCAGTTCGCAACCCGGGAATCCACCCCGGACAACACTGCAAATTGCCTCGCGAAACAGTGGATGATCATCTGCTATCAATATGTTGTACATGACCCTGCTCTCATTATTAAAACTCTTCCGCACCGTTATAAGGCACTGGCTGCGAAGGCACCAGCTTCTGCCCTGCCTGTTCCCACGCCTCGATTCCGTCACGTAGCCAATACAGCCTGCTGTACCCCCAGCTGGCCGCACGCTTTGCCGCGTTCCAGCCCAGCCAGCAATCAGAACGGCAGTAAAATACCAGCGGGTGTCCCAGGTTACCTGCCGTTGCCTGATACAGGCCGTCACGGCAATACTGCTCCCACTCAGCTGTCAGGCTACCGTCACCACAATTGGCCAGCCATAACGAGCCGGGCAAGTTCCGGTGTTGCTCCGGCAAAGTAAAGCGACCATGCCGCCACGGATTCCGGTATGCATCAATTAAGGCTGGCGGCGGTTCTTCACTCAGTAGCTGCAGCAACTCCCGTGGCGTAAGTACTATTGCATTCTCATGCTCAAGCGGAGTCGGACTGCGATATAGAGTTGCACGATATCCGTCCTCTGTAAAAAGCTTGGCGGCCTCCAGCACGGACATGACTGTCAAGAGAGTGGCGATTAAACACAGCCTGCTTGCCTTGCTTACTACATTCATTGCGTACCCCCTTTTAAAGCTCCTGCCTACATTTAATAGCAAAGTACCACCCCGATTAAACTGTACGTTAAGGCCAGACGAGCGGTACCAAAGTACCGCTTTCACAAGAAAAATGCATACTGGGTAACACACACCAGCACAAAGCACGACCAAATCGGCACCAAAGTACAGCCAAACAATCCAGATGGCTCTACTAGGATGAAAGCATTCCTTTCCTGGTACCCGGAGGCAAACAAATGAAAATTCTGCTGGTTGATGATCATCCAGTTATACGTGAAGGCTGTGTTCATGTGCTTGAAGCAGCAATACCTGATATTGAAGTCAGTCATGCCGGCAGTGGCGAACAGGCTTGTGAGCTGATTGTGTACCACATCCCTGGCTTGGTGATAATGGATATCAGCCTGCCAGGTATCAGCGGTCTGGAAACCTGTCGGCGCATGCTGCAGCGGCTGCCTCAACTGCCAATACTTTTTTTCAGCGCACATACCAGCCTGGCTCTTGTACGCCAAGCTATGGACCAGGGGGCCCGCGGTTACATTGGAAAAACCAGTGAACCACGAATATTGGTCCAGGCTGTACAGCGCCTGCTGGCTGGGCACCTGTATATTGAGCAGGCACTGGCGACCGAGCTGGTCTGTCAGAACCCCAGCGCCCATCCCGACAGTCTTAAACTGAAGGGGCTGTCAGCCCGTGAGTTTGAAGTTTTCGTCATGCTGGCACGTGGTTTGCCTGCGACGGAGATTGCCAAAAAACTCTGCATCAGCACGAAAACCGTGGCAAATTACTGCACCCAGGTAAAGCATAAGCTACAAACTGCCAACCAGGCAGGGCTTGTACACTTGGCCATGGAGCTTGGCATTCTGAACTCAACCAGCTGCGCTTCATGAACGACCACCTGCTGGGGCCGCCTCATCAAAACAATACGAAGCCGGCACATACTGCAGAAAAAACCGCATCTCAACACTAAAGATGCGGCTTTTAGTCTGCTCTGGCCATCAATTGGCTTTCGAATAAATGTTTTTTTCCCAGCCATGCGGGCAGTCCCTGCATCCCTCCATGTAGGTGCCAACAAAGGTGGCGTAATGGCGACGGGCACCAGTCATCACTGCTTTCTGCATGTTGGTCTCACCGAACTTTGCTTCTTGCAGGTTGGCGTCACTCATGTTGGTACGAGTCATGTCAGCCCTGTTGAACCAGGCCATTTCCAGGTCGGCCGCCTCAAAGTTGGCACGCAACAGCTTGCCACCTGATAACCGGGCAAACTGTAAATTGGCCCCTCTGAAATCAGCTTTCTCGGCCCGTACCGCCGGAGCCACCATGCCCCAGGCATTGATACCTACAAGACGTGCCTTGTATAGGTTGGCCATACGCAGGCGAGCTTGCTGCAGGCTGGCCCTGGTCAGATTGGCCTGGCTCAGGTTGGCTTCCTCCAGGCTGGCCAGGTCTAGGTTAGCATGCCGCAAGTCGGCACCAGACAAGTCCGCTCCGTTGAAGTTAATACGACGCAAGTCCATGTTGCTCAAGTCGGCATTGCGCAAGTCCATGCCTGCACAGTTTGCCCCCGGAGCCAAAGTACAGCCATTGATTTGCACATCATCCTGCGCGGCATGGGCAGCCAGGCCCAAGGACAGTCCCAGTATTGTCAGTAGTGGTCGAAACATGCTGCTTCCCCTTATAAAAAAGGGAGGCCGTTACCGGCCGCCCTTTCCGCTTGCGGATTATTTCTTGTCCCAGCTCGGCAGCTTGAACACCCAGAACGAACCGCCCTGTGCCACCGGTTTGGTCAGTTCGGCCATGTCTCCTCCCCACAGCGGTACTGCACCGCCATAACCGGAAGTCACGCCAATGTACTGCTCACCATCCTGCTCCCAGGTAACTGGCGGGGAAATGATTCCCGAGCCGGTCTGGAACTTCCACAATTCCTCACCGGTTTTGGCGTTGAAGGCTTTGAAGTAACCGTCGCTGGTTCCGGTGAACACCAAGTTACCTTTGGTGGCCAGCACGCCGGCCCACAGAGGCAGTTTCTCTTTGTGTTCCCAAGCCACTTTGCCGGTTGCCGGATCCATGGCCCGCAAAATACCAACGTGATCATCAAACAGGCGCTTGATGCGGAAGCCCATGCCCAGATAGGCAGAGCCTTTCTTGTAGTTCACCTCTTCGGTCCAGTAATCTTCTTTCCAGTGGTTGGCAGGGATATAGAACAACCCTGTATCCTGGCTATAAGCCATGGGGTTCCAGTTCTTTCCGCCCAAGAACGGCGGGGATACCTCTACCGAAGCGCCACGTTTTTCACCTGCTTTCGGCTTGGGTGGCCGCTGCCCCTCACGCTCAACTGGACGTCCGGACTCAAGGTCAATATGTGATGCCCAGGTAATACCGTCAACAAACGGGAAGGCATTCTTCAGCTTGCCGGTTGCGCTGTCCACAACATAGAAGAAACCGTTACGATCCGCGTGAGCGGTGGCAGTAATTTTTTTACCCTGTTTGTCCTTGTAGTCAAAAAGAACCATCTCGTTGTTGCCGGAAAAATCCCAGGCATCATTTGGCGTATGCTGATAGAACCACTTCACCTCACCGGTGGTCGGGTCTACGCCCACCTGGCCTGAGGTATACAGGCTATCGAAGTCTTTCGGGTCACCACCTTCGGCAGTACGTGCCCAACCGTTCCACGGAGCGGGGTTACCTGCACCGATAATGATAGTGTTACTGGCAGCATCAAAACTGGCACTCTGCCAGGGCGCACCACCACCATGGCTCCAGGCTTCGGCCTTGCCGGTCGGACTGTTCGGATCATCCGGCCAGGATGGGGCCTTGATGTCACCAGTCGGCGTGCTTTCCTTGCCATTCAGACGGCCCATGTGCCCTTCCACAAATGGACGCATCCACAGCTCTTCACCGGTATCCGGGTCGCGGGCAAACAGTTGACCCACCACCCCAAACTCGTCACCTGAGCTGCCATGAATCAGCATGACCTTGCCAGTTTTCTGGTCTTTCACCACAGTTGGTGCACCGGTCATGGTGTAACCGGCAGTGTGATCACCAAATTTTTTGTTCCAGACGACCTTGCCAGTGTCCTTGTTCAAGGCCACAACCCGAGCATCCAGCGTGCCAAAGTAAACCTTGTCGCCATAAATGGCAGCACCACGGTTGACTACGTCACAACAAGGACGAATATCGTCCGGCAAACGGTGGCTATAGCTCCACAACTTCTCACCAGTTTTGGCGTCCAGTGCCCACATGCGCGAATATGAGCCGGTCACATAGACCACCCCGTCATGGATCAGCGCCTGTGACTCCTGACCACGCTGTTTTTCGTCACCGAACGAGTAAGTCCAGGCCGGTGTCAGTTTGAATACGTTTTTATCATTGATCTGGGCCAGCGGACTAAAGCGTTGAGCATTAGTCCCCATGCCGTACTGCAGCACGTTAGTGGTGGTCAGGTGATCATTGGCAATATCTTCCCAGGTAACGGGCTTGGCATATCCGGCAGAGGCGCCCAGCAAGCCGGCGCTCAGAATAAAGCCGGCCACAGCAGAGGCTAGCGGCTTCTTTGTGAGTAAGGTTACGTTTGGCATTGTCATACTTCCCATTTGTTGTTATTCGGGTCATCTAGCGCCACCAAGTGCGCCCTGACGACTTACATAATGTGAGAGCGCCTGAAAAATGAATACGGATTTTTTCCCGATCTCCATGGGAAAAAATCCCAGCCGGCGGGTCATTTGGCACTAGCACCATTACCCTGTTTTTTACTACTTTCCAACCCGATACCAAGGGACTAGGCGCGAACAACCAAAGCAGTCTTCTTGACAATCGCGCCACACCAATAAGATGCCAGCAACCGAGCACCGGACTGCACCGGCGCCCCTGCATAACAACAAGACAGGTATCGACCCATGAAAAAAGCATTTTTTGTCACACTGCTGGCTGGCACTTTCTCTACCCTTGTCATGGCTCACGGCGATGTCGTTCCCCAAGGAGCCAACACTGATGGTCTAGAGCCTCTAGGCGAAGACTGGCTTGAGGAAAACCCTTACCGCAACGCTAACAGTGATCTCAAAGAGACAGCCATTCAGATCGGCTCATCCGCTTACAACCAGAACTGCGCCCGCTGCCACGGCCTGGAGGCCATGTCCGGCGGAATTGCCCCAGACCTGCGCGAACTGGATGCCGATATCAACGGCGATGAGTGGTACAAAGAGCGAGTGATCAATGGGGCAGTACGCAACGGTGCCATCTATATGCCGCGTATGGCCGAACACCTGAGTCAGGAAGCGCTCTGGGCGATCCGCACTTACATTGAACAACGTGCCGAAGACACGCTCTAGCGGCCTGCGCGGCCAGCTGTTTACTCAAATCAGAGCCTACGGGGTTCCGATGCAAGTCATGACAGCGCTAAGGCAAAGTACAGCAACAAAGTGCCTGGCCCAGATGCCAAATTTGATTGCCCGGGCACTCTACTGCGCACGCTTGTTTTCTGCCAAAGCCCCCGCCGCATCCCGTTGTGTGCAGGGCTTTGCCATTTACAGACTTGCGGGCTACCGGACTGTGAGGCACCCATACACATGTACACATTTTTTCTCGTTATCCTGCTGGCTGCCAGCACCGCTTTTGCTCACGCAGAAGATGTACCCCGGCACAACTCCAGCATGTGGGACTACTATCACCAACGGCTGCTGGACAAGCAAAATTTTGTCTTTGATGACAGGGTACAGGTCAAAACACCGCCTTTTGCCGAAGATGCCCGCCAGGTTCCCATTGAAGTAGACGCTCGCAGCCTGTCCGGCACTACCCAGAAAATCATGCTCTGGGCCGAACTGAACCCTATTCCTCAAATCATGACAGTCACCCCCGGAGAGCAACTGGAAAACCTGATTGCCGTCCGCATCCGCGTAGAGCAGGCCACCACCATTCGGGCTGCTTTCTTGCAGGATGATGGCCTGTGGCACGTGGGTACCGGACATATTGAGGCCGCTGGCGGCGGCTGCACAGCCCCCAGCGTAATCCGCGCCGAAGAAGGCTGGGAGAAGCATGTCGGCAAGATCTTCGGCGCACACCACCTGCGTGACAACAGCAGCATTTTGCGCATGCACATTTCCCACCCGATGGACAATGGTCTATCCGGCAATATACCCGAGTACTTTATTGACCAGGCCCAGCTGCGTGATGATTCCGGCCAAGTATTGGCCGATTTTGAGCTCTTTGCCTCGGTCAGCGAGAACCCAACCCTGACCCTGGCGCTAAAGGGCAAGCGAAAGGCCAGGCTCTGGCTTCGGGACAATAATGGCAACCAGTTCAGTGCCCGTTTTTAAGGAGAACCCCATGCTACGCCTCTTCTGCAGCATTTTTCTTCTGGGCTACTGCCTGACAGCCCATGCAATGTATGGCCTGCAACCAAAACAGGTAGCCAATAACACTTGGGTGCTGGAAGGCAGCACGGACAACTTTAGTAACGAAAACGGCGGCAACATTGTCAATATCGCCTTCATTGTGACCGATGTCGAAGTCATTCTGATCGACAGCGGTCCCTCGTTTGCCTATGGCCGCGAACTGGCCACCGCCATTGCAAAAATCACCGACAAACCGGTCGGCAGGATACTGTTAACGCATCACCACCCCGACCACATGCTGGGCAGCCAGGCTTTTCCGGGGGCACGGATTGCCGCCCTGGCCGAAACCGCACAACTGATGCAAGATGAGGGCGACGCCATGGCAGAAAACATGTACCGCATGGTTGGCGACCGAATGCGAGGTACAGAAGTGGTAATGCCTGACACCCTTCTCGAAGCCGGCATGCTGGAGCTGGACAACTACCGGCTGCAACTGCTGCAGCTGCGCGGGCACACCAATGCCGATCTGGCAGTATTCGACCCACAAACAGGGGTACTGTTTGCCGGTGACCTGGTGTTTTATCAGCGCGCCGTATCCACTGCTCATACACCAAGTATAGCCGCCTGGCTGGAGGATATAGAAACCCTTGCAGCCCTACCCTGGAAAGTGATTGTTCCAGGTCACGGCCCGGTCGCCCGTAACGACGCTCCGCTGCAACAAATGCGGGATTACCTCGGCTGGCTGGACCAGCTGCTGACCACAGCGGCAGCACAAGGCGATGACATGAATAACATCATGCGTACGCCCATTCCAAAACGCTTTGCCGACATCAACCTGACCGAATACGAGCTGGTCCGTACCGTCAACCACCTCTATCCTGCTTACGAAAAAGCTTACTGGCAGCAGCTGAGCGAATGACAGCTGCTTTTATAAAATATACAGCATGAGCAGCATACAGCAGCACTGCGCCAACTGTTTTTCTTGCTTCCGGGCAAAGTCTCACGCCAGCCGAACCAAAGGCGGTCAGGATACGACGTCTCCGAGCCACATGCACAGACTCACAGCGAGTCTATGAAGTCAGCTCCCATAGACACGGACCTGTAACTCATCCCAACAAGTGACTCAATGTCGTCTTCAGCCGCATAGGCTTGACCGGCTTGTGCATCAGGGTGTGGCCCAACTGACGCATTTCTTGTTTTAGTTCGTTGCTGTAGTTGGCAGTAATCATCAATGCTGGCACGGGCTCGCTCAGCTGTGCATGAATGCGGGCAATGGCACTGACACCATCCACCTCATCATCCAGATGATAATCGACAATCAACGCATCTACCGGCTGGCTCAAACCGGCTGTTTGCTCTGCCAGGTGTGCTTCGGACAAGGCGGTTACTACCTTACAGCCCCAGCCTTTCAGCAGGTTGTGCATAGCCAGACAAATGGCTGCGTCGTTATCCAGCACCCAGATGCGCGCACCTTGTAACCGCTCAAGCAAATGTCCCTGATACTCCGTCTCAATCCGTGTTTCTTGTTCGTGCCGGTAACCGAACGGTACTTCAATGGAAAACACCGATCCCAGCCCAGGTTGAGAGCGCACCTTTACCCTGTGTTGCAATATGCGGGTAATCTTGTCAACAATCGCTAGACCCAGCCCCAGCCCACGATCCTGACGCTGGCTGTCACCACGCTTGAACTCCTGAAAAATTTCACCCAGCTTGCCCTCCGGAATGCCTGCTCCTGTATCCCACACTTCAATCCACAGCGAGCTCTTGCTCCGGCGGCACCCCAGTAGAATACGACCGCCCTGCCCTGTATAACGGATTGCATTACTCAGAAAATTGCGCAGCACCCGCGCCAACAAATGAATATCTGTTTTCACCAGTGCCGAGCTGGCGACAAAGTCCAGCTGCAAGCCAGCTTCCCTGGCCATTTCACGGTACTCCACGGCCAAGTTTTCCAACAGGTCAGTAACGGAAAACACACTGATATCTGCGGTAATCACACCGGCATCCAGCTTGGAAATATCGACCAGGGTGCCTAGCAGGCTTTCCACATCATCCAGCGAATTGGAAATATTTTTCAGCATCAGCTGCCCACTGGCACCACATTGCTCCTGTTCAACCAGTGCGCTGGTAAACAGTCTTGCAGCATTGAGAGGCTGTAACAAGTCATGACTGACCGCCGCCAGAAACTTGGTTTTCGACAGATTGGCTTCATCAGCCTGGTGCTTTGCTTCACGCAAGCGGGTTTCCGCCAGCCGCCGCTCTTCGACTTCGCTGACCAACTGGGCATTCAGCTCGGTCAGTTCCAAGGTGCGCTCACGCACCCGCTCTTCCAGGTGCTGGTAAGCCTGGTGCAGAGCCTCGGCGTTTCGGTGCCGCTCGGTTATGTCCTTGACCATCACAAAGATACCGTCAACACTGCCGTCAGCCAGGCGGTTCGGTACATAAGAGCGTTGCATGTGACAAGTTTTTCCGCGCACACAGGTTTCTGCCACCTCAAAGGTCAGGGTTTCACCCTGCAGGGCCCGGCTGATATAAGGCTGCAGCCGCTGAAAATGGTCATCACGATGTGCCTCGCGCAAGCTGCAGCCCAAGGCACTGTTATGTGGCCAGTTATACCACTGCTCATACACCTTGTTGACAAAGCTGTAGGTAAAGTCGTGCCTGACGTAAGCAATCATGGCCGGCACATGGTCGGTGATCGTACGAATCCAGTGCTCACTGGCCCGTAACGCTTCAGCATGACGGTAACGCTCGGTCATATCGCTCAGAGTATATACAGACGAACCGTCAGCCAGCACATGCAAGCGAACGTCCAGCACATGTCCATCGTCCAGCTGGTACTCCTGCGTTACTCCGCGCTGCTGTTTGTCCGTCTGGCCCAGCTCTGGCAACAGACTATCCTGCATGACCTCAGCAAATGGCATGCCACTGCGATAACCGCCAGTAATATTGGCTAACTGCAAAAAACGGTAATTACACAGCTCCAACACCCCTCTGGCATTGACCAGCGCCACTCCCTGAGACAGATTGTCGATCGTTTGTTGTAACAGGCGGGTCTTTTGTGCCAGCTCACGCTCACGTCGCCGTGTTTCACGCAGTTTGAGATCGGTGATATCGGTATGCACCACCACCAGCCCGCCATCCAGCGTGGGCCGCTCGGTTACCTGCAACCAGCGACCGTTACTGAGCCGGTAAACCATCTGCTCGGTACTGGTGCGCATTTTTTCGACAATCAGGCCACTGTTCTCTATCGCCTGACTCAGGGTCTGCATGCTCATCTGTTTGCAGATTTGCAAGGTGCTTTGCTGCCAGAACCTTTCAAAATGCCGATTATAAAGAACAACCTTACGGTCTTGGTCAAAGAGGACAAAGCCGTCGCTGATACTTTCAATCGCATCCACCAAGTGCTGGTGCGCCACCTGTGCCTGATGACTAGCCCGAGTCAGCAAGGCATTGCTGGTTTTCAATTCGCGCAGCGCATCACTCAAAGCATCCGTACGTTCGCGTACCTGCTCGGCAAGCACCACCGAATGCTTGAATGAAGCATAGGCTTCTGATTGATAGGAACGCCCTGACTCGACCCGCTCGATCAGCGCTGCGTTGATCCGTTTCAGACGTGCATTTTCCTCTTGCAAGGCACGCAAAGCATCCCGATCGACGACTTTATGCTGTGGAGATATTACGTTGTCCAATAGCCACCCCGGTAAATGTCTGGTTGATATGCATACCGTTGAACTGCTCTCCGTAGGTGTTGAAACCGATCACACCATAGCGCCTTAAAATAGAGGCTACGGCCTCGTGCTCTTCACGCCCCTCGGCCTCCAGTCGCCGCAAAAAGCAGTCACAGCCGATGGTTAGCAAAATCGTACCCAGACGTGAATGCAAACCTCTAAACAGCTGGTGCAGGTTATCTTGCAGTGACCCTGGCTGCATTGCGGTCAGTACGATGCCATTTTCCACTGCACAGTAGAATGTCAGGCTAAGATCGCTGTTCACCTGCTGGATAGCACGCGGGTAATAATGCCGACCCATGCGCACTGCCAGCGGATTGCTGGCAAAGCTATACAGATCAAGCTCTTCAGGCTGACAGCCGATAGTGCGCGCATAAGCCTCTGCCGCCGGTTCCGCATTAAGCTCAAGCACGCGGCGAGTGTCGCTGTCTACCCGGGTAACCACCAGTTTCTCTACTGTCGGCTGCAGATGATGAGTGGTAAACACCTCAAACTCCAGCGGTGTATTGAACAGCACCACAACGGCTGCATTGCTATAAAAATGACCGCCGTAATACACCGATGTCAGACTCAGGTGGTTGTCATCAGCCGCCGAACCGCCAAAGTGCGGAATGCCACCCATAGCAGCATTAAGCGCGGCCAACACAACCTCTTCGCGATTGGACAGGCCATCCAGCAGGGTTAAGGCAAAGCTGTGTCCCTTGATGGGTGCCAGTGCCTGACTACGGCAACATCTCACCAAACCGTCAACCACCTCCTGGGCATCATGCAAGCCGAACCTTTCCATCCGGTCCACCAGCACGCTGGCAACAGTAAAATGACTGCTGCTAAAACCCAGTGCCGTGATGCTGCTGCGCTCGTAGCCTGCAGCGCTGATTTCACCCGCGGTGGTACAGCCAACCACCCGGGTTGCGCCAAACCCCTGCTGCAAACCCGCCGATAACGCCTCAAGATCATATTCTGCCGAACAAAAAAACAGCACCAGAGCCAGCACCTGGCCTTGCAACTGGCTGGTCAGCTCCCGGGCTGCCTCAAACGCATCCGGCTGACGTGTAACAGCCGTTATAACCGGGCGCAATGCATGACCCCTGTGCTTACTGTCATATTCTGTGCATGCCTGCATGGTCTGATTGCTCCCGCTGTTATGTACCTGAACTGCCCGCACAGACGATGTGCTGCTGCCAATTATATAAAGGCAACAACCCCCTCCCTATTGCACTTGGGCGCCAGTCGGATGCTTCCAAAGTAGCAAGTAAGGCATACCGAAATTCCGTCTGCCAGAGACCACACAACCAGACGCACCGACGCCGACAACCTGCCATCATCCAGCACAGGGATCAGCAGTAAAACCACACAGGGCAGGTTCGCAACTGCACTGCTGCCGATGCTCCCCCACAGGGATCTACATGGTTCTTGCAGGTACAGGCCCCGGGTTATCGCACAAAAAAGCCGGAGCCCCTTGCGGAGTTCCGGCCAAATGCTTGCTTCAGCGTTTCGGAGATAAAGCGACCTGCCTACCAGGTCAGCACAGCCCCCAGGGCCATGGTCTTGGTTTTCTCGTCTACCGCACGGTTGCCCTTGCGGCCATCAATATCAAACCGGTTGTACTCGGCCACTAGTGTCAGGTTGTCGTTGATGGTGCGAAAGTAAGCCGCGCCACGGGTTTTATAGTTTGCCGCCACACCGACCACGTTACCGTCATCACGGGTCCGGCCATGGCTTAACGCAACGCGGTTGGCACCGAACGTGTAAGACCCCTGTAACAAGTAGCCACGGCTGTCCATGTCACGTAAGTTGGCCTTGCCCGGGTTATTGGTAAACAAGGCATGAATTCCTTTGGCCTTGAATCCTGAAGCCGTCAGGGAGGCACCGCCATGCTTGACCTGAACGCCATAGCCAACACCCTTGGAGCGTAGCTTGCTGGACTGGTCATCTCCGGCAATAGTGCTGCGGTCCGTGTTGTTTGAGGTCTGGTGCATACCATTGATCCAGGAATAAATCTTGGTATCACCGACATCCAGCTGATAGGTCACTTCCGTCTCAAAGCGCGGATTTTTCTGATAGGACTTGCCCAGATCATTACCTGCAGCGTCCTTGCGACTGGTGGTGTCGGAAGGGTCCATAATACCAACGGCAATGCGGAAACCATTCATCACCGGCGAACGGTAGGTAATCTGCGCATTGGGAAACGCATAGGGATAACCAGTACCTATATTGCCGAATGAAACACCTGCGCCATCCACCAGCCCCAGGGTGTCACTCACCTGGCCATAGCTGGTCAAAAGTTCGTCCAGGAAAATATTGGAGCGGGCAAACAGGCCAAAGTCCTTACCAATCAGCACCTCACCCCAGTCACTGCCCACAGTACCGTAAAACTGACGGACATCGATATCAGTGCCTGTACCATTATCATCGCTGTCGTTGATAGTGACCCAGAATGAAGCCCGTGCTCCCAACGTCAGGTCACCGCTCTGCTTGCCCATGTTGAACCCTATATAGTTGGGCAAAAAGCCCATTTTGACGCGGCTCTGACGGCGGTCGAAGTTATCACCGGCCCGGTTAACCTTGCTGTTCACATAGAAGGCATTGATGTAGCCGTCGGTAGAAAAAGTGGTATCGTCCTGATCGTACAGGACAATTTCGGCAGAGGCCGTCTGGCTTGCAGCTGCAACAGCTGCAGCCAATGCCAGCGGCACACACAGCTGTTTGGCAAGTTTGTTGTTATTCATATCTCTCTCCACAGGATTAAACGACCGGGCTTCCGATCGCGTCAGAGAGATTATTGAAGTTACACTCGGCGGCAGATACAGGGAGTTGGTACCGGTTCTCTGCGCCTTTATCACTGCAGCCAAATGACCCACTACGTCCCATGGGCTTTGGTGGCACAGCCTTGGACTTTGGTGCCGGCCAGCAGCACACAACCCATCGACTACCCCGTGGCAGCAGCCTTTTATCCACCATAAGTTTGTCTGATCGACTCACGCAGGTTCAAATGCTCTGGGCTTTAGAAGCAAGCACCGAAATAAGACATACCAGGATTATAATGAGGAGCGATAACGTAGTATCGAAGTTACCAAGAACGAAACCAGCTAAGTTGAATACATCAAGCAGGCAGCCAGACACAAAAGCCAGCAACCGAACCCTGGCCAGTTGCTGGCCAGCTGTCCCATGCCACACAAAAACAAACTCAGGCGCCGCAACCAGGCTGATTGCTCAACACCACCCAATGACGGTCATCCAGCACCTGGCACAAGGCATCTGCTGCTGCAGCTCTGTCAGTAGCGGGTAACATGTTCACCCCGAGAGTCGACATTCCTTGATAACCGCTGCGCTGCCATGCAGAAAAAAGCCACTGCCCCCATTCTGATAACGGCAGTCGGCCCTGTCCGGCTTCCTCCCGGAAAGCCTCAACGGCCTGCTGCAACTGCTCTGGCTGTAGAGAGCCCACAGAGTCCTGTACGGCCTGCCGCAAAGCCTGAAACAGTGCTCTGGCCGATGTGGTGGAAGATTGCGTAGCAAGCAGCAGCCCGCCCGCTGCAGCCTGCTGCCAAGGCAGTGCGAAGACGGCATAGCACAGTCCTTCCCTGCTGCGCAGTTGCTGCTGTAATGGCCCTTGCAATAAAACAGCCAGCCGCTGGTACAGCAAGCTCCGGGCTGCATCAGTAGCCGGAATGAAAACCACCAGTAGTGCTTCCTCTACCCGGGCAATACCGGTCTGCACATGACGCCAGCCACCGGTTATTTCTGTCTTCTCTCCCCCCAGCATTTCCCCAGTGACAGCAGCAGCCGGGTTCAGCATCAGTTCTGCCGCGGCATCAGGACAGCCCAGCCACAAAGCCTGCTGCCGGCACTGATTGGGCTGTAACTGCCAGTTGCCTGGCGGCCCGCTCTTAAGCCAGGCAGTCAGCTGTTGCATCAGCTGGCGAAGGGCAAACGGAGAGTCCGCCTGCAGGGGCAGCGTCTGCTCTGGCAGAGGTTCCTGTAGCAGCTCGCGACATTGGTTCAGCGCCCGGGCCAGGCAGCCCGATGGCCCCAGTGCACGAAGAAACAGCATATCGTCCACCGCCTGCAGTTGCCATTCAACACCATGCCAGCCCCACTGCCGGCCCCATCCTGCCAGTCGTCGCTGCAATAATGGCAAGGCTGCTTGCGCAGCACCCAGCTGCCAACCCAAATAGCACAGTGCCTGCTCTGCCGGCCAGCCGGCAGGCTGTACAACAGTTACAGTGCGTCCGTTTGTGCTCTTGCGCACGTTCCGGGCCAGCACTTGGCGCAATTGCAAAGCAACGATAAGCTTTTGCCCTGCGGCTGTATCTGGCTGTAATACTGCGGCTGGCAGCTCTTCGATCGCCAGTGGCAGACCTTGGTCAAAGCAGCCGTCCACGCTCTCCTCCCCCCAGGCTACCCGGGCAAAGCGGCCGGCCCTCAACTGTTCGAGCAACTCTCCAAGGCTGTTCCTTGCTGCCGACGTATCAGGCTCCGTCAGCAACCACTGCACCCGCTCCAGCGGCGAGGCCATGAGCCAACGATGCTGCCGCGCCTGTTCCAGATACTCCTGCGTCGATGGCAGCGCCAGGTCGCAACGCCACTGCTCGAACCAGCCCAGCCAGACACCCAGCAACTGTGGCCAGTCCTGTTCACTGCAACCTTTCAAGTTCAGGCTCAATACCCCCTGCGAATTCGAGACATAGGGCACACTGACTTCAACTCCGGTACAGCCAAAGCGTCGCTGCAAATACGGTATCAAGTACCCATCGCCCTGCTGGTCCAGCGCCTGCTCCAGCCACTCTGCCAACAAAGGCAAACCCGCCGCCTGCCTCTGCAAAACCACGTGCAGCAGCAAGCCTTTACCGGCGCCAGCCACCTGCTGACGTATCCGCACCCCGGACTTAAGAGTCAGTAGCGGTACCGGCTGCTGCTGCGGTGTCCGCCTGTCTGCCAACAAAGGCCGCAACCCCTGTAATACCTCCGCCTCCCAGTCTGCCCAACTCCCTGGCAGCGACACTGCAATGCAAAGTGGGGTGCGCCGGTAAGCACGCTGATGAAAATTGCGCAAGCCGAACAAAAAACCGGTTTCTTCAACTGGCAATGTACTTCTGTTGCCAGCATGAAATTTTCTGGCCGGATGTCGGCCTTGCAAGACCGGTCCCAGGCTGGCAGCCCATAATGCACGCGGCGTACGGGCATACATACGGTACTCCTGCTCTAGCACCTCACGCTCGCTGAGCAAGGCTTCCGGACTCAGCAACGGACAGGCCAGCATGTCTGCCAGACGAAACAGGGCCGGTAAGAAGCCGCGCCGGTCAATGGCAAAGTGAAACATCGTCTGGCAGGCAGCAGTACGTGCGTTAATGCTACCGCCTGCCTGTTGAACCCACTCCATCAGGCCGTCACCGGCTGCATAGTTCCGGCTGCCGCGAAATACCAGATGTTCAAGATAATGTGCCATACCCGGCCACTGTTCCGGTTCGTCATGGCTGCCACTGGCCAGCGATAGAGCCAGAGCACAGTTTTCCTGCATTGCTCCTTCCAGCACCCGGAGCCGCACATGGGGAGCCAGCTGGATAGTAATTAAAGAGTCTGCAATACGAGGCATGGTCAAAAGTCCTTGAAAGTTGCGGCCGCTTCACGAGCAAAACTTTCCCTGTTTTTACTGCAGCCAGCAATAGCACTTTGGCGCTGGGTTCCAGCCACAGCTAGACTCTTGGCTAGCTGTGGCTGGAACCCAGGAGGGTTATGCTAAGCTCTCATTGTTGATTTTAGTCAATGACTTACAGGATAGATATGACTTCCGGATTAGGCCAGGTGCGCAAATTTGTTTCACCCGAAATTGTTTTCGGTACTGGCTGCCGACACCGTGCAGGCAGCTTCGTTAGCGGTTTCGGCGCACAAAAGGTGCTGATCGTTTCCGACCCCGGCGTGGTGGCTGCCGGCTGGGTACAGGACGTCAAACAAAGCCTTCAGGAGCAGGGTATTACTTATCATCTGTTTACCGCAGTATCCCCTAACCCCAGAGTTGAGGAAGTCATGCTGGGTGCAGAGGAGTACCGCCTGCACAACTGCACGGCAATTGTGGCCATTGGCGGCGGCAGCCCCATGGACTGCGCCAAGGCCATCGGCATTGTGGCCGCCCACGGACGCAGCATTCTCGAGTTCGAAGGGGTCGATACAGTCAGCATCCCCAGCCCGCCGCTGGTACTCATCCCAACCACGGCCGG
>Ga0209075_1002272_pt1 | contig 17091 bp, 16 predicted proteins | sample Stecom2011_FD_187523 | JGI IMG/M metagenome (GOLD analysis project Ga0209075, IMG submission 187523) | Agricultural soil microbial communities from Utah to study Nitrogen management - Steer compost 2011 (SPAdes) (version 2) | ecosystem: Environmental > Terrestrial > Soil > Agricultural land...
GATTTTGAGACCTTGTCTTTCTTCGATAACCTGAACAAATTGTCCGGCCTGCATCAACGAATTAAAAGTTCCGGTATCTAACCAAGCTGTTCCACGATTAAAAACACTTACTTTTAGTTTTCCTTGTTCTAAATAATATTTGTTGATATCGGTAATTTCGTATTCTCCTCGAGCCGAAGGCTTAATATTTTTAGCAATTTCGACTACTTGGTTATCATAAAAATACAACCCGGGAACTGCATAATTTGATTTGGGTGCTGTAGGTTTTTCTTCTATCGAAATTACCTTTTGACTTTTGTCAAATTCTACTACTCCATAACGCTCCGGATCATTTACCTGATAGGCAAACACTATACCTCCGTCCGGATCAGACGATGCCTGCAAAAGTTGAGACATCCCGCTTCCGTAAAAAATATTGTCTCCTAAAACCAACGCTACTTTGTCTTTTCCGATAAATTTTTCTCCAATGACAAAAGCTTGTGCCAATCCGTTGGGTTCGGGCTGTTCTGCATATTCAAACCTACAACCTATTTGAGACCCGTCACCCAATAATTTTTTGAAATTTGGCAAATCATACGGAGTAGATATAATCAAGATTTCGTTGATTCCTGCCAACATCAATGTCGATAACGGATAATATATCATCGGTTTGTCATAAACAGGCATTAATTGTTTGCTGACAGCCAATGTCAAGGGATGTAATCTGGTTCCTGAACCTCCTGCAAGTATAATTCCTTTCATCTTATTCGTATTGATTTTTATAATAATCCATATACTGCCCCGAAGTTACGTTTTTTAACCATTCTTCATTTTCGAGATACCAATCTATGGTTTGAGCCAATCCTTCTTCGAAAGTAACAGAAGGTTTCCAACCTAACTCTTTGTTTATTTTAGTAGCATCAATCGCATATCTTTTGTCATGCCCAGGACGATCTTTGACATAAGTAATTAGTTTTTCGGATTCCCCTGCTGCTCTTCTTAATTTAGCGTCCATAAGTTTGCACAGCACTTTTACTAAATCAATATTTTTCCATTCGTTAAAACCTCCGATATTATAGGTTTCTCTGTCTTTACCTTGATGAAAAACCAAATCAATCGCTACAGCATGGTCTTTTACGAACAACCAATCGCGTGTATAATTTCCGTCTCCATATACCGGAAGTGGTTTATTATTGATGATGTTATTGATAAAAAGCGGAATCAATTTTTCGGGAAAATGATACGGTCCGTAATTGTTGGAGCAGTTCGAAATCACAAACGGCAATCCGTAAGTTTCTCCGTATGCTCTTACAAAATGGTCTGAAGAAGCCTTAGAAGCCGAATAAGGAGAATTAGGACTGTAAGGAGTAGTTTCGACAAAAAAGCCTTTTTCTCCTAAACTTCCGTACACCTCATCGGTACTGATGTGATAAAACCGCTTGCCTTGAAAGTTATTGTTCCATATTTTTCTGCACGAATTCAAAAGGTTCATCGTTCCGATAACATTGGTTTTTACAAAAGCCAACGGATCGGTAATTGACCTATCTACATGAGATTCGGCAGCCAAATGAATTACGCCTTCAAACTGATGCTTGGTAAAAATCTCATCCATAAAATCAGCATCGGTTATATCTCCTTTTATAAAAGTATAATTCGGAGCGCTTTCGATATCCGAAATATTTTCGAGATTTCCTGCATAGGTCAATGCATCCAAATTATAAATCTGATAATCGGGGTACTTGGTTACAAATAATCTAACCACATGCGAACCTATAAATCCTGCTCCTCCTGTTATTAGTATTTTCATGCTATTATTACGAATTTAACGAATGATGCGAATATTACGGACAACCATCCCGCAAAAATCATTTTCCGATTCCCTGATATACAAATCCTATTTTTTCTAACTCCTTTTTGTCTAAAATATTTCGTCCGTCAAATACAAAAGCTGGTTTGAGCATCGAATCATAAATGCGTTTCCAGTCGTAGGTTTTAAATTCATCCCATTCGGTTAGCACAGCAACAGCGTGAGCGTTTTCGACCGCTTTATACGGATCGTTTTCAACTTTTAAGCGTTGTCTGTTTTCGTCAGACGAGCGAGAGTTAAGATAATCTAGGTCAAAATAAATTTGATGTTCGGCTACTTTAGGGTCGTACACATGAATATTTGCGTGTTCGTTCAACAGGTTATCCGCTACATAAATCGCAGCCGATTCTCTGGTATCGTTAGTGTCTTTTTTGAAAGCCCATCCCAAGAAAGCAATTTTTTTGTCCGAAACCGTATTGTATAGTTTTTTTACGATATTTCGCGAAAAGCGATTTTTTTGGTGGTCGTTTATCTTGATGACTTGAGCCCAATATTCGGCTACTTCATCCAACCCATAAGATTTAGAGATATAAACCAAATTCAAAATATCTTTCTGAAAACACGAACCTCCAAAACCTACCGAAGCCTTCAAAAACTTATTCCCGATTCGGGTGTCCATTCCTATGGCTTTTGCTACTTCATTTACATCAGCTTCTGTTTTTTCGCACAATTCCGAAATGGCATTTATAGACGAAACGCGTTGAGCCAAAAAGGCATTAGCGGTGAGTTTTGACAGTTCTGAAGACCATACGTTGGTCGTCAAAATTTTATCGTTATCCACCCAATTAGCATAAATATCTACCAATGTTTGGATGGCTTCGTTTCCTTCCGGTGTTGAAGTGTCTCCTCCTATCAATACTCTATCGGGATGTAGTAAATCTTGTACTGCTGTTCCTTCGGCTAAAAATTCCGGATTAGATAAGATTTGGAATTTAGTTCCGTTTCCGGAAATATTATCTAAAATATCTTTGATTGCACTTGCTGTACGTACCGGAAGAGTTGATTTCTCTACAATAATTTTGTCCGTGGTAGCTAATGCTGCAATTTGTCTTGCTGCCAATTCGATATATTTTAGATCGGCTGCCATTCCTTTTCCTTCTCCGTAGGTTTTGGTTGGAGTATTCACCGAAATAAAAATCATATCGGCTTCTATAATCCCTTTTTCGATATCTGTCGAAAAGAAAAGATTTTTTCCTCTTGCCTGCTGAACAATATCGCTCAGACCTGGTTCATAAATCGGAATTTTAGTTACATCCGGATTGTTCCAATCGTTAATTCTTTTTTCGTTTAAATCTACAACTGTAACTTTTATGTCAGGACATTTATAAGCCAAAACACTCATTGTTGGTCCTCCTACATAACCTGCTCCGATACAACATATATTTTTTATCTTCATGCTACGAATGTTACTAATACTACGAATCTTTACCAATATAAATTAGATGCCGTTTATGCATAATATTCTATTAATCTTATTTTAAGTTTTCCCAATACCACTTAACGGCCTCTTTTAGCCCTTGTTTCATAGAATATTGGGGATTGTAATTTAATAATTGTTTTGCTTTGTCTATACTTGCCAACGAGTGCGGAATATCTCCTACCCGATTCGGACCATGAACTGCCTCTACTTGGGCAATCTCTGCATCATACTCTGACAAAAACTCTTTTAGATAGTTTACTAAATCATTTAAGGTGGTTCTATCTCCAAAAGCCGTATTATATACTGTGTTTATTGCCTCAGGATTGTCGGTTGTCATTGCCAGTTCATTCATCTGAATGACATTGTCAATATAGGTAAAATCTCTCGAATAATTCCCGTCTCCGTTGATAATCGGACTTTCGTGGTTGATGAGTTGCTTTACAAAAAGCGGAATTACGGCTGCATAAGCTCCATTAGGGTCTTGTTTACGTCCGAAAACATTAAAATAACGAAGTCCGATGGTTTCTATACCATAGGTTTTACTAAAAATATCTGCGTACAGTTCGTTTACATACTTTGTAATAGCATAAGGTGATAGTGGTTTCCCTATTTTGTCTTCTACTTTTGGCAGACTTTCAGAATCTCCGTAAGTCGAAGAGCTCGCTGCATACACAAAGCGCTTTACACCTGCATCTCTCGAGGCGACAAGCATATTCAAAAAACCTGTAACGTTGGTTTCGTTACTGGTAATCGGGTCTTTTATCGAACGAGGAACCGAGCCTAACGCTGCTTGATGCAAGACATAATCTGCTCCTTCTACTGCATTTTTACAATCTTTTATGCTGCGAATATCACCCTCAACGAGTTTAAAATTTTTATTGCCAAAAAACGGTTGGATATTATGTCGATGTCCTGTCGCAAAATTATCTAAACAGGTTACAAAATATCCTTTTGACAAAAAGTATTCGCATAAGTTTGAACCTATAAATCCCGCTCCTCCTGTAATTAGTATTTTTTGCATATTATTTTCTAAAAATATTTTTGAGTCGTTGCCTCCAGGTTTTCGGACGATACTCGTCATCATAATATTCGTACGAAGAATATTTATATTCCGAATAGCCGTAGCCATACTTTGCTTTACTTTCAAATCCGTTTAGCAACAAACTCAGATTCGGCAACTCTCCTTTTTTATATTTTTCGTTTACGATTGACAACATTGATTTTTTAGTAATACTTTGTCTTACTAAATATAAAACCACATCACAATATTCTGAAATTTCCATGGCATCCGAAACCAATCCTACTGGAGGCGTATCCAAAATAATGTATTCGTATTCTTTTTGTAATTCCTCTATCAACGAAGCCATGTATTCTCCCATGATTAGCTCCGAAGGATTCGGAGGTATTGGTCCTGATACAATCACATCGAGATAAGGAATATGGGTTTTCTGGATAATCTCCTCTAATGATTTTTGACCGATTAAATAGTTTACGGTTCCTGCTTCGTTATTCAAATTAAAATCTCCATAAATCTTAGGTCTTCTTAAATCGAGCCCTACCACGATGGTTTTCTTTTCGCTCAACGCAAAAACAGTGGCTAAATTAACCGAACAATACGTTTTTCCTTCACCACTTACCGAAGAAGTAAGCATCAGGACTTTAGAGCCCGTTAGGTTTTGCTTTTTGTATAAAAACTGTAAAGACGAACGCACTCCTCTAAAAGATTCGGCTAAAGAAGATTTGGGATATTCGTAAACAGTAAGGTTAGAATGTTTTTTATGTTTTTTCGGTAGAATTCCGATTATAGGAACTTTGGATAAGCGTTTAACTTCTTCTGAATTGTGAATGCTGTTGTCCAACAAAACATTTAGCAGTATCAATAGCACCGGAATTAAAATCCCTAAAAATATAGCTATAACATAATTGATGCTTGTTTTAGGTCCGATTAGCCCACCTCCTACATCTTTGGCTTTATCAATAAAGTGAACATCCGACATATTAGAAACCCTTAGGATTTCGGCTTGATTTCGCTTAGCAAAAAAGTCACTTAGTATTTCTTGTTCGAGGTTAAACTTTCGGAGAATTTCCATGTGCTCTTGTTTTTCAACAGGCATTTTTCGGATACTTTGTTCTACTTCCCCTATTTTAGAATTTACCTCTTTTAGTTCTTGGTCTAACGAAGTTCGAGCAGAAATAATATTTTGTAACAAAACAAGCTTTATCGATTCCATCTGAGAATCTAATTGTTCGAACTCGGTTTCGTTTTTAATTCCGTATGAAGTTTTAGAGCGCCTTACCGACAAGTCAATAAGAGCAGATACGTTTGACACCACATTTACATCTTCAATTCCCGCTACAGTAGGAGCTGGTAATTGCGAAAAATCAGAGCTTTTTTGAAGGTAATTTTCAAGCGAGTTATAATATCTTATTTTTCGAAGTATGCCGTCTTTTTCTAAGTCATATTGCGTAAGTTTGGAGGTCAGAAGCACGTCTCCTACTTCGGGTAATTCATAAACACTTTTATCTTTGGCAAAGTCTTTCATAGCCAACGAAGTCTTTATGTTTTCGTCTTGCATTCGGGCAATAGTACTGTCAATAAAACGAATGGTATTTACGGCAAATTGATTTTTACTATCGAGTTGATTTTTACGGAGAACCTCAGTAGTGGTGTTGAGGTACTCTACTAATCGCCTTTTGTTAGTCCCCTGAAGCTCAAGCCTTAAAATTGAACCTCCAGTTTTGCTGGTAGAATTAACAGATATACTCTGATATCTAGCAACTACAGCATTAAAGTTTTGAAACCTTACATAATATTCTTTGTTCGAATAATTATAAAAATTATCATGCAGGTTAAGTTTCCAACTCAAAAAAGGTAAGTTTATTTGCTGCCCGACCTTAAATGTCTTTGTTAAAACTCCTTTTTCTACGTTAAAAACCTTGAGAGAATCATCGACATATCGTATGGCTTGTACTTGCTCTTCTTCGAATTCTATTCGAACTTGATATTGAGAGTCATTTACTAGCTTAACCTGAATCAGATGATTAGCCAGCTGTGGTTTATTCTTGTCAATTTCTACGTAAAAAGGCACTCTTCCGTAGGCATCGGTATAATTATATTTTTGTTTTTCGAGATAATCTATATAGTATTCCAGTTTTTCTACCACCTGTTCGTTGTGGTATCTCGATCGGAGCGTTGTGCTAATGGTTTGTACTTTATCAGAAACACCTCCCCAATTAAAAATAAGACTGGTATTCGAGGTAAGTAACGGGCTTGTTTCTTCGCGAACTACAATTACTGAATCTAATGCGTAAATTTTTTCTTTCCGTATATTGATTTGATAAGCTATAAACAAAAACAACAATATACAAGCGATTATCCATTTCCAATATCCAATTACTTTTAAGAAAAAACCTTTAAAATCAAACATTATTTGATTCTCGGAGAACGAAAAGTCTTTTAAATCAAACATATCTTAAAGCGTTCTTAATAATACAATGGTGGTCATTATGAGCGAAAGTCCTGCTACTACTGTTGCTAATGTTTGAGCAGCTGTTGTTCCTGTTCCCCATGATTTTTGAGGCAGTGGCTGCACATAGATATAATCATTGGGTTGGATATAATAATACGGAGAATCCATGGTCTTTTTGTCTGTCAAATCCAAGGTATGAATTTCTGAGCCATGTGGGTATCGCCTGATAATATTTACGTTTTTTCTATCCCCTACCAGCGTAATATCTCCTGCTGTGGCAATAGCCTCCATAATAGTTACTCTATCCTGAAATAAAGTATGGGTTCCTGTTCTTCCTACTTCTCCGTTTACCGAAAATCGGAATCCTGCCAACTTTACCTCTACAAATAAATTAACCGTTTCTTTATAATGATTTTCTTTGAGTTCTTTTTCAATTTTACTTCTTACTTCATCAGCGGTATATCCAAGTACATTCATTTCCTCTAGCAGAGGCATTCTAATGTTTCCGTGGTCATCCACTACATAAGAACTAAAATAAAGTCCGGTTTCTTGAAAAGACGCTCCTCCGCTTTGTGTTTGTCCTCCTTTTTGGAACAAAGGAGCTAATGGGTCTTCTTCTAAATTAGACTTAACTTCAATTCTGAGTTGGTCTCCGACCTGCACTCTATAAGGCTTAAAAGCTACTTCTTTTACTGATTGACCATTTTCTGAGTCTTTTTCTTGTAAATAAATCAAGTCTTTTGTGGGTACACAAGCTGACAAAAAAACCAGTAAGATAAGAGGTGTTAGTATTTTTTTCATTAGTATTTCATTCTACTATAAGCGTACAAATATATGTTTTTTTTTAATTTGTCTACTATATGATTAACCTTGTAATGACACCTCAAATGGGATTCTTTTTTGAATACTTCTTCCCAGAGTAACTTCGTCTGCATATTCTAATTCATCTCCGATAGCTATGCCCCTTGCTATGGTTGAGAAAGTCACATCATAATCTTTGATTTGCCTGTAAATATAAAAGTTGGTCGTATCACCTTCCATGGTCGGACTTAAAGCAAAAATAACTTCAGAAACACTTCCTAATTTTACTTTATCAACCAACGAAGCAATCGTAAGATTTGAAGGTCCTATACCATCAATAGGTGAAATTTTCCCTCCCAAAACATGATAAACACCTCTAAACTGTCCTGTATTTTCAATGGCCATAACATCTCTTACATCCTCAACCACACATATCACACTCTGATTTCTGCCCGGGTTTGCACAAACCTCACATATATCCGCATCCGAAATATTATGACATTTTTTACAAAAAACTATATTTTGGGTTACATCAATAAGAGATTGAGCCAAAATTTGTGTTTGCTCTTTGGGTTGTTTCAGTAAGTGCAATACCAATCGCAAAGCACTTCTTTTACCAATTCCTGGTAACTGTGACATTTCTTGAACCGCTTTTTCGAGTATTTTTGAAGAAAATTCCATTTTGCAAATGTAGGAATTACGAATTAAAAACTGCAATTTACATTTTTTTATGCTTTTAGTTGATTCTTCCCCTTTCTCGTATTTTTTATTTATTTTAGCCCAAATTATAATCTATGAATTTAATAACCGGAGCCACAGGATTGGTAGGTTCGCATCTTTTGCTTTTATTGCTTGAAAACAACGAAAGAGTTCGAGCTATTTATAGAGATGAAAAGAGTAAAGAAAAAACCAAAATTCTCTTCAAGCTATACGAAAAAGAAGAGTATTTCTCGAGAATCGACTGGGTTCAAGCCGATATAAACGATATTTCTACCTTAGAAAAAGCATTCGAAAGCATCTCGTATGTATATCATTGTGCTGCCTATGTATCTTTGTCCTCTTCGGACGAGAAAATGCATAAAATTAATATCGAAGGAACCGCAAACATAGTCAATCTCTCGATAGACTTTGGAATCAAAAAACTCTGTTATGTGAGCTCGATTGCTTCGTTGGGTACTCCCGAAAACCCTAAAAAAGCAATTACAGAAGAAACCGAATGGAATCCGAATAGCAACAATACCGACTATGCCATCAGCAAACACGGAGGCGAAATGGAGGTTTTTAGAGGCTCGCAAGAAGGATTAGATATAGTTATAGTAAATCCGGGAATCATCCTCGGACCTGAATTCTGGAATCACGGAAGCGCAAGATTCTTCGGAAAAGTAAAAAAAGGAATGCTCTTTTATACTCGAGGAAAATCGGGCTTTGTGGCAGTAACAGACGTAGTTCGAGCTATGTATGAATTAATGAAAAGCGACATAAAGTCCGAACGGTTTATTTTGGTAGCCGAAAACATCTCACTTCAGGATTTTTTAAATAAAATTGCCGATTCGATTCAGGCAAAACAACCAAGCGTTTATGCAAAACCTTGGATGACTAAATGGGCAGCTCAACTTGATTGGCTTGTGTCAACTCTATTTTTTCAGAACAGGAATCTTACAAAAGCAATGTCTGATTCAGCACATTCACAAACTTTTTTTTCGAGTGAAAAAATTAAAAAAGCAATAGGGTTTGAATTTACCGATATATCAGAATACATCAATCAAATAGGGCAATATTATTTGAAGAGGAACAAATAATGCTGGTAAATAGCATTTTGTATGCTATTAAAAATTAATACTCTTTACGATATTTACAACTGAGTTAATGATATACTGAATTCCGATTGCGAGCACGATAAATCCCATAATTCTGGAAATAGCAACGATTCCCGAAGCACCTAAAGCTCTTGCTAAATATTGAGCACTTCTCAAAATTAAGAAAATAGTTACTCCGATAGCTAAAACAGCCAAACAAATCATAATTCTGTCCACGCTATCAGAATAATCTTGATATGAAGCAATCATAAGCGAGATAGAACCCGGTCCGGCCAACATCGGAATGGCTAACGGAGAAAGAGCAATATCGCTTCGGTTTTGAGCATCATTCTGCACCTCCTTTTTGATTCCTCTGTTTTTGCTAAATCCGCCCGAAAGCAAAGCAAAACCAGAACTCATAATTACGATTCCGCCTGCAATCCGCAAAGAATCAATACTGATTCCGAAAAACTGCAAAGCATATTCTCCTACAAAAAACGAAATAATCAGAATAATAATGACATTAATAGCTGTCCAAAGTGAAGTTCTGGATCGAGATTGTTTAGAATCTCCGTCAGTCAAAGCTATAAAAATCGGAATGGCTCCTAAAGGATTTAAAACCGAAAATAAAGCAAAAAAGATATAAATAAATACGTTATCCACTATTAATATTTTTTTGCAAATGTACAATTTAAACGTTCAACCCAAGTTATTTTTTTGTAACTTAGTAGGAATTAAACTTACAAAAAAATGTTACAAAAGAAAACCCTTGTTATTGGAGCCTCAAACAATCCTGAACGTTATGCTTACAAAGCCATGAAAATGCTACAAGAGCACAATCATCCTGTGGTAGCTGTAGGTCGTAAAGAAATTGAAACTTTGGGAGTTCAAATCGAAAAAGAAAAAGTACACTTTGACGGAATCGACACCGTAACCCTTTACCTAAACCCTAAAAATCAAGTAGAATATTACGATTATATTATCAGTTTAAAGCCTAAAAGAGTTATTTTTAATCCCGGAACCGAAAACCCGGAATTCTATAAAATGCTCGAACAAAACGGAATCGGATATGAGGTGGCTTGTACGTTGGTGCTTTTGAGTACACAGCAGTTTTAAAATCAAAAATTTACTCGTTGTGCTTTTTTACTAAATACCAACAACCCAACAAACGTAATCAATCCGTTTAAGACAATCAGTTCTACATCAAATTTATAACTCCCGAAAAACAATTCGGAGTTTTCGACAATCCAAAACGTAAGCAGTGGTGAGAGAATACAGATAATGGGTGTGGTTTTGTCCAAAACTTTTCGATTTTTCATAAACAATCCAAAAGCATAAAGTCCTAAAAGCGGTCCGTACGTATATGAGGCTACTCTAAAAATCATACTCACAACCGAAGCATCATTAATAGCATTAAAAATCAGAATCACCAAAAACATTAAAAGGGCAAACGAAAGATGCACGAAATGTCTTTGTTTGACAAGCTTGTTATCGGTTTTGTCTTTGGCTTTATCCATACCTAAAAAATCTACACAAAACGAAGTGGTAAGAGCAGTTAAGGCCGAATCTGTGGTAGCAAACGTAGCAGCTGTAAGTCCTAATAAAAACACGATAGCAGGAACAAGTGTAAAGTGATTGAATGCAATTTCCGGGAACAACAAATCGGTTCGAGGTTTACCTGTTACAGAATCTAAAGGCACTTCGATTCCGTTTTGATTGGCATACAGATACAATAAAGCCCCAACACTCAAAAACAACAGATTTACGATGACGAAAACACCTGTAAAAGTGAGCATATTTTTTTGCGCCTCACCAATATTCTTACAGCTCAAATTCTTTTGCATCAAATCTTGATCGAGCCCAACCATAGCAATAGTTACAAATATTCCGCCCAAAATTTGCTTTACAAAATGATAGCGGCTTCCTATAAAATCTTCGTAGAAAAATATCTTGGAATAATTACTTTCTTTCACCGCTTCGAAAGCTTCGATAAAGTTATAATCCATGCTTCTGCACACAAAATAAATCGTAAAAACAAGAGACGAAACCAAAAAGAAAGTCTGGAGCAAATCAGTAATAATAATGGTTTTGAGTCCGCCCTTGTAAGTATAAGCAAAAATAAGTCCGAGCGAAATCAACACCGTTGCCCAAAACGGAATTCCGAAATGGTCAAACACGAATCTTTGCAACACGATTACAACCAAATACAACCTAAAAGAAGAGCCTATCGTTCGACTAATCAAGAAAATAAGAGCAGAAGTTTTGTAGCTATACACTCCCATTCGTTGCTCGATGTATTCGTAAATAGAAGTAAGGTTGAGCCTATAATAAAGAGGAAGTAAAATTTTAGCAATAATCAAAAAACCAATGGCATTCCCCAATACAAACTGAAAGTATTTAAACTGCTCTCCGTTGGGTGAACCTACCTCTCCAGGAACAGAAATAAACGTCACTCCCGAGAGTGCAACCCCAATCATCCCGAAGGCAACCATATACCACTTCGAATTTCGGTTCGCTAGGAAAAAAGCAGCATTTCCGGAGTCTTTTCGACCTACGACATTAGCAATTACAATCAAAATTCCGAAATAGATGACCATGATGGTCAGGATGGTGATGGGAGTCATAAGTGAGTTTAAGGCTTTTTATCTGGATGTTGATAGGTATTGAAAACCGAATAAACAATAACAGTTTCTTGATAAAATTCGTATATAATTAAATAAGGAAACTTTTTATAAAAGCTTCCCTATATCCATTTTTTTTTCAGGAAAATGTAAAGGATTCTGACAAATTTGTTTTATATATTTTTCTACTTGAGATAAAAACTTAATTCCTAAACCTTTTTGTTCTTTTTCATAATAAAGGTAGGCTTCAAGAGTTTCTAATTCGGCTTCTTCTTTTATTTCGTGAGGATATATCATCTATTAAGAATCCTGTCTTTTACTTCTTCCCAAGTAGATGATTTGCTTTCTCCTTTCAGATGACGTTCACGTCTTTTATCAAGCTCATCATAAAACCATTGAGGAGCAGACTTTTGTTCTTGTTTTTTTTCAGATTCAATGATAGCATGAATAATTCTTAAAATTCTGTCATCTGCCACATCAATAAAACGGTGTATGCTCTCTCTTAACTCAATAGTACTCATAACCTTATTTTTTATCAAAGATAAAACTTTTTTCAGAAAATGGGAAAAAGAACTTTTTAAAAAACAAAACTCTCGAAGTTTTAGAACTTTGAAGCTCTTAAATTATCTCACAAAGGTAAGTGCAACTTTGTAGAGCAAATGAGTCATTCTTTACAATTTAAAATTATACGAAATCGAATTTCTCAATTTGCTTAAAATCATCAGGATTGTTTCGATATTCATTTTCAATATCATAATCGTCTTGAAGACCTAACCAGAATTTAGCTGAATTCCCGAAATATCGACCCAATCTCAAAGCTGTATCGGCTGTAATTCTTCGATTACCTTTGACAATTTCTGAAATTCGAGTCTGAGGAATCCCCAAATCCTTGGCTAATTTATATTGAGAAATGTTTAGAGGAATTAAAAACTCCTCTAATAATATTTCTCCGGGTGTTATGTTTTTTAGTGTTTCCATTTTTTAGATTTTTAATGATAATCAATAATTTCAACATCAAAAGCATTAGCATTTTGCCATTTGAAAACAATTCTCCATTGGCTGTTTATCCTGATACTATAGAAATCTTTCAAATCACCTTTTAATTTTTCCAAACGATTAGAAGGCGGAATCCTTAAATCTGTAACATCAAAAGAGTTGTTGATCATCCTCAATTTTCTACGTGCAATATCCTGAATTTCCCTCGGAAGTTTTTTAGAAACCTCTCCCTTCCAAATTTTCTCCGTTTCTTTATTTCCAAATGAAATTATCATCACGCCGTACGTTACTAACGTCAAAAGTAAGTAAAATATTTTTCTTTTACAAAAATTATTTTTTTAAAGTAATTATATAAAGCGAAGATATTCAAACAAATACTATCTTTATCACTTAAATTCATCTTTATGAAAAAACTATTTCCATTTTTATTACTTCTCATATCACTTATATCTTGCCAGAAAAAACATCAAGATGTAATTGAAATCTATCTAACAAAAGAAAGGATTCCGAATAAAGTGGGTATTCCTATACAAGAATATTGGACGCTTAATAAAATGGAGCAAAAAGAACTTGAATTTCATCCTGATAAATTTGAGTTTATGACTGTCGATACAATTCAAGATCAACTTATAGAATTAGGAGCCTTTAATTTCGAAATAGCAGATTTAGAACAGTCTCCCTTTATTACTAATGAGGAAATTCTTGGGTTTGATAATGAAAGAGCTGAATTATTTTTCAAAAATCAAGTAATTGCCAAGTTTTCTAAACTAAAATATAATTCTCAATTTGTTTTATTCATAAACAAAAAACCTATTATAAATGGTTATTTAGAAACAGGATTTTCTTCTAGAAGATTTAATGAAACTTATATAGGGTTGTATACTAAACCTAATAAAGAAAAAGAACCTGATTCTTTCTCGATTACTTTATTGTATGGAGATATTGAAAATAAAGCTGGTATTCCGGATTTTCAAACCACAAATCCCGAATTTTACCAAGCATTCCAAACCCGGAATCAAGAAAACAATCTTTTTCAACAATAAATTTTTCCTTTACAACTTTCGACTTTCGACTTTATGACTTAATTATCGTAAATTTGCCTCTTTCAAAATTTTCAGATAAATGACAATTCCAGCACAGTTTGATCCAAAGTCCGTAGAGGACAAGTGGTACCAGTATTGGTTAGACAACAACTATTTTCATTCAACGCCTGATTCGAGAGAGCCTTATACCATTGTAATTCCGCCTCCTAACGTTACGGGAGTGTTACATATGGGACATATGCTCAACAATACAATTCAAGACGTACTTATTCGTAGAGCCCGACTTCGTGGTTATAATGCCTGTTGGGTTCCAGGAACGGATCACGCTTCAATCGCAACTGAAGCCAAAGTTGTGGCCAGACTAAAAGAGCAAGGTATTGACAAAAATGATTTGACAAGAGAAGAATTTCTAAAACACGCTTGGGATTGGACCAACCAATACGGAGGTGTAATTTTAGAACAGCTTAAAAAATTGGGCGCTTCTTGTGATTGGGATCGAACCAAATTCACTATGGACGAAGATATGTCGGCTTCGGTGATAAAAGTTTTTGTGGATTTATACAACAAAGGCTTGATTTATCGTGGTTACCGAATGGTAAACTGGGATCCGGAGGCGAAAACTACCCTATCAGACGAAGAAGTTATTTACGAAGAAAGACAAGGAAAATTCTATCATCTGAACTATAAAATTGTAGATTCTGATGAGTATATTACTATTGCGACGACTCGTCCGGAAACAATTTTAGGAGATACTGCTATTTGCGTGAATCCGAATGACGAAAGATATTCACACCTGAAAGGCAAAAAAGCCATTGTTCCGATTGCAAACCGTGAAATTCCAATCATTTTCGATGAATACGTAGATATGGAATTCGGAACGGGAGCTCTAAAAGTCACACCTGCTCACGACGTAAACGATAAAGTATTAGGCGATAAACACAAACTCGAAATCATTGATATTTTCAACGAAGATGCTACGCTTAATAGTTTCGGAATGCATTACCAAGGCAAAGACCGTTTTGTAGTTCGTGAAGAAATTGCGAAAGAATTAGAGCAAATCGGAGCACTTATCAAAACCGAAACGCATCTCAATAAAGTAGGAACTTCTGAAAGAACCAAAGCCGTTATTGAGCCACGTCTTTCAGACCAATGGTTCTTGAAAATGGAAGATTTGGTAAAACCTGCTTTGAAAGCCGTTTTAGAAACCGAAGAAGTTAAGTTCTATCCGAAACGTTTTGACAATACGTACAAACACTGGCTAGAGAATATTACCGATTGGAATATTTCGCGTCAATTATGGTGGGGACAACAAATTCCTGCTTACTACTACGGAGAAGGAAAAGAAGATTTCGTAGTGGCCGAAACCATTGAAGAAGCTCTAGAATTAGCCAAACAAAAAACAGGAAACCCACAACTGACAACCGAAAACTTAAAACAAGACAAAGATGCTTTAGACACTTGGTTCTCTTCTTGGCTTTGGCCAATGAGTGTTTTTGGAGGAATTTTAAATCCAGAAAACGAAGAATACCAATACTATTATCCGACCAACGATTTGGTTACCGGACCGGATATTATTTTCTTCTGGGTAGCTCGTATGATTATCGCTGGATACGAATATGCTGACCAAAAACCATTCTCTAACGTATATTTTACGGGAATTGTACGAGATAGTCAACGTCGTAAAATGTCAAAATCATTAGGTAACTCACCAGACCCGCTCGATTTAATTGATAAATTCGGAGCCGATGGTGTACGTTGCGGATTGTTGCTTTCGGCTTCAGCTGGAAATGACATTTTGTTTGACGAAGAGTTGTGTAACCAAGGAAAAGCCTTTGCCAACAAAATTTGGAATGCTTTCCGACTAATCAAAGGATGGGAAGTGGCTGATATTACTCAACCCGAACACTCAAAAGTAGCGGTTGATTGGTTTGAGAATAAATTCCAAAAAACACTGGCCGAAATCAATGATCATTTTGAGAAATACAGAATTTCGGATGCTTTGATGGCGATTTACAAACTTACTTGGGATGACTTCTGTTCGTGGTATCTAGAGATGATAAAACCAGGTTACCAACAACCAATTGACAAAGTAACTTTCGATAAAACGATTGCTATTCTAGAAGATTTATTGAAACTATTACATCCGTTTATGCCGTTCTTGACCGAAGAAATTTGGCAACACATAACAGAAAGAACACCAGAACAAGCCTTGGTTATAGCTGATTATCCTGAACAAAAATCATTTGACGAGAATATAATTTCTGGATTTGAATTTGCCTCAGAAGTAATTTCAGGTATCAGAACCATCCGTAAAGAAAAGAATATTCCGTTTAAAGATACTATCGAGCTAAAAGTTATCAATAACGAAAACTCTAGTTTACATTTTGATGCGGTAATTACGAAACTCGGTAACATTTCAGCTTTAGACTATGTAAATGAAGCCGTTAACGGAGCCCTTACGTTCCGAGTAAAATCGAACGAATACTTTGTGCCGATTGCCGGAAATATCAACGTAGAAGATGAAATCAAAAAGCTAACAGAAGAACTTGAATATACCAAAGGATTCTTAGCCTCGGTAGAGAAAAAACTTTCGAACGAAAGATTCGTAGCTGGAGCACCGGAACAAGTAATTGCCAATGAGCGTAAAAAACAAGCCGATGCTTTGGCAAAAATAGCTACTATAGAACAAAGTATAGCAAGTTTAAAATAAGAAACATAACCTTTCTGGACTTTGACAGTCCAGAAAGGCAAATAAAATAGACCATTTTGAAACACATTTTAGTAATCCGATTATCTGCTATGGGTGATGTGGCAATGACAGTTCCGGTCATCAGAGCTGCTGTGGCTCAACATCCGAATATTAGGATTACTGTAGTTTCAAGACCTTTTTTTAAACCTTTTTTTGAAGGAATCGAAAGAGTAGATTTTTTCGGAGTAGATTTAAAACAAAGACACAAAGGTTTTGCGGGCCTTACACGTTTGTACAGCGATCTTAAAAAACGAAATATTGATGGAGTAGCTGATTTACACAATGTACTCCGTTCCAAAATAGTGCGAACATTCTTCAAATTATCTGGAACCAAAGTAGCTTTTTTGAA
>Ga0209075_1002273_pt1 | contig 17088 bp, 14 predicted proteins | sample Stecom2011_FD_187523 | JGI IMG/M metagenome (GOLD analysis project Ga0209075, IMG submission 187523) | Agricultural soil microbial communities from Utah to study Nitrogen management - Steer compost 2011 (SPAdes) (version 2) | ecosystem: Environmental > Terrestrial > Soil > Agricultural land...
AATCGCAATAATAAGAGTTTTGTTGTGGCGTAAGGATTACCAAGCTTGTCATCTAACTTCCGGCCTAAATGCTTAGTCTTTGACCTTGAGGTGGTGCCACCTAAAGAAGGGCAAACTACGCCTATCACCATGCTGGGTGCTTTACGGCCTGATACCGATAAAGAGTTGGAGTTAAAAGTAAAGCAAGTCGTGCCTGCCTTAGAGCAGCTAGATGCATTAGCAGAAGGTGCTAGTTTTGTTTTAGGGCATAATTTGATCGCGCATGATTTACCCGTTCTGCGTGAATATATGCCGAAGATGGCTTTGTATGCACTACCGGCAGTCGATACCTTGCTGCTTTCGCCCTTGGCCTTTCCGGAAAACCCGTATCACCGTCTTATCAAAGACTATAAATTAATCCGCGATAGCCTTAATTCGCCCTTATCCGATTGCCGCACAACACTCACGCTATTTTATGATCAGCGTGAAGCTTTTAATGGTTTGAAAGCGGAGAAGAAACAAGAGCTTTTATGCTATCAAGCCTTATTGGCGCCGGATCAGAAAAGTGCCTTATGGGCATTTTTTGTTAGCGTGGTAGGCAGTACACCGTTGCCCTTGTCGGAACTACCGGGATTAATTCGCGACTTACTGAAAGAAAGCGACGCGAGTTTGGGTCGCAATAGCAAAGTGTGCCAAACACGCTTGCAGCGCTTACTGTATGACGATTTATGCGATAGCGAGCTACACTGGCCTATTGCCTATGTATTGGCTTGGCTGCGTGTTTCGGGAGGTAACTCCGTATTAGCACCGTGGGTGCGTTATCAGTTCCCTGAAGTTAGCCGTTTGATCGCCGAGTTGCGCGACACGCCATGCGGTGAGAGTGATTGCCAGTATTGTGATACCACGCATAATCCACGATCGCAGTTACAGCATTATTTTGGTTTTAACGATTTTCGTTATGAAAGCCCAGGCCAAAGTTTGCAGCACGATATTGTACTGGCCGGTATGCGCGGTAAAAATGTGCTGGCTGTATTGGCTACCGGTGGCGGCAAATCACTGTGTTACCAGTTACCGGCGCTAAATCGTTATCACCGCAATGGCAGCTTAACGGTGATAGTTTCACCATTGCAGTCACTGATGAAAGATCAAGTGGATGGTTTGTTGGCCCACAATATTCAGTGCGCTGCCGCTTTAAATGGTTTATTGACCATGCCTGAGCGTGGCGATGTATTGGATAAAATCCAGATGGGCGATATTGGCTTATTGTTTGTATCGCCTGAGCAGTTTCGAAACAAAGCCTTTCGTCGGGTGATTCGACAGCGCCAAGTCGGCGGTTGGGTTTATGATGAGGCACATTGCTTATCGAAGTGGGGTAGCGATTTTCGCCCCGATTATCTGTATGTATCGCGCTTTATTAGTGAATACAGTGCTGATGGTGCTTTAGCTCCTATAGCCTGCTTTACAGCGACCGCTAAATTAGATGTGCTGGCGGATATAAAATCCCACTTTAAACAAAATCTAGCGATTGATTTTAGTGAGTTTTTAGGCGGCCATGAACGTCTCAATTTACACTTTGATGTGCTCCCATGCCCGCAAGCAGAGAAACGTTTGCGCACCGAGCAATTACTCCGTGAGCATCTGAATGAGCAGGATGGCGGCGCAGTTGTTTTTTCCGCTAGCCGTAAAAAAGCAGAAGAATTAGCGGAGTTTCTTATCGATCAAGGTTGGTCTTGCCGCTATTTTCATGCAGGTCTTGAGCCTAATGCGAAAACAGATATTCAGGACGATTTTATCAGCGGCGAGTTACGCGTCATTGTTGCCACCAATGCTTTTGGCATGGGTGTAGATAAAGCCGATATCCGTTTAGTGGTACATGCCGATATTCCAGGTTCGCTAGAAAACTATCTACAAGAAGCCGGTAGAGCAGGTCGCGATCAAGAAGATGCGCATTGTGTGCTGCTGTATGATGCGCAAGATATTGAAACGCAATTTGCGATGAGTGAACAGTCCAAATTAACCTTGCGCGATATACAGCAAATCTTGCGAAAGCTACGCAATGAAAGCGGAAAACGCAAAGAAGAAAAGCTCGTCATTACCGCAGGGGAGATTTTACAAGACGATAGCGTGGATACCAGCTTTGCAGCCGACGATCGTCATGCAGAAACCAAGGTGGTTACAGCGGTCGCTTGGTTAGAGCGCGGTAAGTACCTAAAGCGCGAAGAAAATCACACGCAGATTTTTCCCGCACGTTTGGTGTTAAAAGCAGAAGACGCTGAAAAGTGCATAGAAAAAGCCAATTTGCCGGTACGAAGATTAGAAGAATACCGCACGATTTTACGCTATTTATATGCAAGTAAAGCGGATGAGCGTGTCAATACCGATGCGCTGATGCAATTAACTAGCTTAAGCTCTGAAGAAGTCACTAGCATTTTAAAGCAGCTGGAAGCCTTGGGCGTGTTAGTCAATGATACACAAATCACTTTGTATCTGCGCCACCGCATTGCAGGCGCTTCTGAGCAGCGTTTACGCGATAGTTTGCAGCTAGAGCAAGCTTTGTTCAGTTGCCTACAAGAACAAGCGCCGGATGCCGATGCGGGCGAATGGCAAGATGTCAACTTATCACTATTAACGACAACGCTAAGGCAAGAAACCCAACAGGAAGATTTGCTCTCGTTGCATGTTTTACGTTTGCTACGCAGCTTATCGGATGATCAAGATGGGAAAAGCGAACAACGCAGTAGTTTTGAAATACGACAAATTAACCGTGAATACTTAAAGTTGCGTATCCGAGGCGGATTAACTTGGCAGCAAGTGAATCGTTTGGGTGAAAAACGACGTGTCTTAGCCGATAAAATGCTGCAGTTTTTGTTGGCAAAACTGCCCGATAAATTACGCGGTAAAGATTTACTTGTCGAAACCACATTCGGCGAGCTTATCGACGTTATCGCTAGTGATTTGGAGCTGCGGCATCAGGTTCCTTTAGAGCAGCGCCATAAGGCGGTAGAACACGTTTTATTGTATTTACACCGGCAAACGATTATTGCCCTTAATCACGGTATGACGGTAATGCGTCGCGCTATGGGTATAGAGATAAACGGGGAGAAACGCGGCACTTTCAAAAAGGAAGATTATCTACAGCTTGATGCATATTATCGCGAAAGGCGCATACAGGTTCACGTGATGCGTGAGTATGCAGAAATTGCGCTGAAAGAAATGGCCGATGCTTTACGTTTTGTTTTGCACTACTTTACCGATACCAAGCAAACCTTTTCTAAGCGTTACTTTGCCGGACGCGAAGAGATCTTAAAGCTAGCGACCAGTGAAAAGTCTTGGCGCTTGATTATCGGCACGTTAAATCCCCAGCAAAAGCGCATTGTTGCGGACGATGATGACCACAACCGTCTAGTATTGGCAGGGCCTGGCTCGGGTAAAACGCGGGTTATAGTACACCGCATTGCTTACTTGCTGCGTGTACGGCAAGTGCCAGCTAACTCCATTGTGGCATTAACATTTAATCGCCATGCAGCGAATGAAATTCGCCAACGTTTATTAAGTCTACTCGGTAGTAGCGCTTATGGTGTCAGTGTGCTGACTTACCACAGCATGGCGATGCGCTTAACCGGTACACGGTTTGACTCCACTAAACTCGATGATGGTTCGCTGCAGCAAGTATTAGCCGATGCGGTCGAATTATTGGAAGGCAAACGCATCATTGAAGGCGAAGATGATTTACGTGAGCAATTATTGCGCGGCTATCGCTATATTCTCGTTGATGAATACCAAGATATTGACGAGATGCAATATCGCTTAGTTAGTGCGCTAGCGGGTAAGCATGCGGAAGAAGAAGGCCGCCTGTGCATTATGGCTGTGGGCGATGACGATCAAAATATTTATGCATGGCGAGAAACTAATAACCAGTATATTGAGCGTTTCAAGCAAGACTACCAAGCCCATATCAGTTACTTAACCGATAACTACCGTTCCAGTGATTATATTATTGGCGCAGCCAACCAAATTATTAGCCATAACCCGCAACGATTAAAAAAAGAGCACCCTATTCATATTAACGCAGCGCGGCAGCATCATGCCCCTGGCGGTATGTGGCAAACACAGGATGCCTTGCGTCAAGGGCGTGTGCTGCGCTTGCAGCTGCAAGCAAGCCCCACAGCAAGCGCCAATGTGCAAGCGCAAGCTGCGATGAAGGAGTTGCAGCGTTTACTATCACTCTCATCGGAGGGGGTGCTTGATTGGCAAAGCTGCGCGGTTTTAGCGCGTTCACATCGCTACTTATGGCCAGTACAGGCATGGTGCGAAAAGCACGGCATTCGTTATTTTTTAGCAGCTGATAAAGAAAGCGAATTGCCGATCATACGCCAACGTAGCTTCATGGCTGTTATCGATGATCTGCGCCTACTAGAAGGTGCATATAGTGCGGCAGAGATTTTCTCGCGTCTGATTGATCGTCAAGTTATTCTCGATGAGGAATGGCAGCAATTTTTTGAAACTGCCTTTGATCAGTTGCGCGGAGAATTAGGCGAGTGTCAGCTAAGTAGCTCAGCGATTATCGACTGGTTGTATGAATACGCGCGCGAATTACGTCGACAACCAAAACAAGGTTTATACCTGGGCACGGTGCACTCGGCGAAAGGTTTGGAGTTTCCACATGTGGTGTTGCTGGATGGCGGCTGGGCTAAGGCTGAAAGCAGTACCGAACTAGCCGATGAACGCAGATTGTATTATGTGGGTATGACGCGTGCCGAGCAAAGCTTAACCTTGTGTGAGTTTGCCGATGGCAACCCCTTTAGCCCGCAACTCAGCGATCCGGTGCAGCAGCGTCAATATAAGCAAGCGATTGATACCACGTTGAATGTGCGTTATCAGCAATTATCGATGAAAGAAATCGATATCGGTTATGCAGGGCGGCAAGCAGGCGATGCAGAAATCCATCAAGCTATAGGGGCTTTGCGTGAGGGTGATAGCTTAAGTTTGCAAGAGTCTGGTGGGCGTTATTTACTGCTTGATAGTTGTCAGCGTATTGTTGGGCGCACAGCAAAAGCATTCGCTCCTCAGCAGCAGGTAGAGCATTGTGAAGTTGCCGCGGTGCTTGTGCGTTTTGCTGAGGAAGGTGATCCACAATACAAACATCAGTGCCAACGTTGGGAAATTGTTATTCCCCGCTGTAAAGGTCGTTCAGTTATTTAAAACCCCTTGCCCAGTGAGCTTTACCTGCAATATGTCGCGCTGCACGTCGGCCAGAGAATACGCAGTCGGCGATGGATAAACCGCTGACATAGCCTTGTGAGGCAATGCCTACGGCGGTTCGGCCTACCGCATACAAGCCTTGGATGTCGTCACCATCGGCATTTTTTACCATGCCACTTGTTTCGTTAACCACTAAGCCACCTAAGCTGAGTGAAGTCGCAGGTACCCAGAAGTAGTGATAAGACACATCAATGGCGTAATAAGGGCCGTTGCTGCTGATGGGTTTCACATAGTCTTTGGGCTTGCCCATGGGGTCTATATCTTCACTGTCAGCGACTTTATTGTAGCTATTGATTGTATCTTCTAGGCTCTTTGGGCTGACGCCTAATTTAATGGCAAGCTCGCCTAAGCTATCGGCTTTTTTCTTGCCAAAATATAAATACATATAACCGAGTAACACATGAAACCATAAGCCTTTTTCTAAGGTGAGGTCTTTGTGTGCTTGCTTGTATAAAACTTCGTCGATGATCAGCCAGGCTTTACCATCGTGGTCGCGCATAATGTATTCGCCCACTTGTGCACCATAGAGCATTTCGTTACAGACACGTTGTCCAGACGGACCTACTAGTACGCCGCTAGCAAAGGCGCTGGGCGGGTTAATAAAACGCCAGCTGGAGACTTTATCCATAAAAGCGGTTGTCGCGCCTAGTTGCTGTGCTAGGCGTATGCCGCTGCCGTCGTCGGCTAAAGTGCCTATGGGGCTACCACCAACGTATTGTTCGGCATATTTTTCAACCATCAGTTGGTTAGCGTAAAAGCCGCCAGTTGCCAATACCACGCCTTTATTGGCGCGTATATAACAGGCGCTACCGAAACGTAGCTCGATGCTTTCGGTAATTTTGCCAAAAATACGGAATAAAGACGGCGTATAAAGCGCAAGGTAACGTGTAATGATATGCGTGTTGCCAAAAAAACGGTGCAGCAAGTTAAAGAAAGTATTGTCTAGGTGCACGGCTTTAACGCCAATAATCGTGCCTTTTTTATCGGTTAATAAGCCAACAACCTTGGTCTGAGTTTGTAATTTGGCGCCAGCACGACGAGCAGCTTTACGTAAAGGTTCAAATATCGCTTGGCCGGAAATGCCAGGTTTATGCGCACGGTGGCCGCGTGCTGCTGGTGTAGCATGGTCTGAGTAAGGTGAAAACGATTCATTGCCGGAGTAGTAAAAATAAAAGTGATCCGGCGGATAGGAGGTTTTAAATGGGCAGAAACTGGTTTCAAAAGGGACGCCATGCTGGCTAATCCAATTGAAGTTATCGACGCTTTGTTCGCAGAAAGTATGTAAGGTTTCGTCGCTGACAGCGCCTTGCACTTCAAGCTTTAGATAGTTGAACATATTGTCCACGCTATCATTCATGCCGCATTCTTGTTGAATACGTGTGCCGCCACCTGCGTAGTACACACCGCCTGATAAAGTGGTTGCGCCACCACCATTAAAACGATCCAAAGCCAAGACTGACAAACCTTGCTCACGCGCTTCGATAGCCGCAGTTGCACCCGCACCACCAAAACCTACGATAACGACATCGGCTGTGCTATCCCAGAGAAACTTATCAGGTTCGTTGAGGGATAAGCTAGGTTCGATATAAGACTCACCAAAACGGATTTTGCGGAGTAATTTTTTGAGCATGGTTGTTGCCTATTGTTTAGTCGAAGCCTAGCTTTTTGAGTTGTTGTTCCATGACGTCCCAGTCCCAGTATGCGCTCATGCTGGTAATCAGGCCGTTATCATCGACTTCATAGACGGCAATCATATCAACGGTAGTGCTTATGCCACTACCCAAGTTGTTTACTGCACGCATGGGTACGGCGCAGTGATACGCGCCGCTAGGACAACGCTCGCCTGGGGTCAGGGTGATATTGGAGGAACCAATGACGGTATCCCAGAACTTCTCGATGGCAGCTTTCCCCTTATGGCCAAGGCCACTGGGATCTAGGGGCGAAACGCCAACAGGGTCGCGTAGCGTGGCGTCATCACGGTAAAGGGCAAGCCAAGCGGCTTTGTCTTTGTTCATCGCGTACTGTATAGAACGCATATTAGCGAGTACTGCTAGGTGTTGAGGTGTATCGGGCACGGCAAAGCCTTTATTATAATGTTATTACGTTCTTTTTATTATAACGGGAATAGAAAACGAGCGCGAGATAGGATTGTGACTTGCGGCTGACTAGCCGCAAGTACGTGTTTATCGGTGCAGTTCACCAGCACTTTCGGGCTGGTAAGTAACGGCTTCAATAATGACATTGGTTTCTTTGCCTTTGCTGGGCCATGGAATGCTATTGCCCACAGACAAGCCTAACAGAGCCGCGCCAATAGGTGCCCAGACAGAGATTTTATTGTCGGGGTTATTCATATCTTTTGGGTAAACCAAAGTGCGCTCAAAAACTTCGCCAGTTTGCTCAATCCGGAAACGTACGGTGGAGTTCATCGTTACAATATCCGCAGGCACTTTTTCAGGCTTAACGATTTTTGCACGCTCAATTTCAGCTTCTAATAATGGGTTCTCTTTATCTTCTAAAAGCGCTTCCAAGCGATCAACGTCTAGTGAAGATAGAATAATTTTAGGTTTTTTAGTTTTCACAGTGTCCTCTGATTTTATCAGGCAGATAAAGAAAAGCTGCGCGATAGATGGTATTAACCGTGCAGCTAATCGTTGTTATTTTCGATAGATAGTGTGTCCATCATAGGCGCTTTCTAGAATAATTCTAGTCCCTACACAAGCTAAATTAAATATTAAGTAAGTGCAAAGCGTGCGCTCAACGCGCAGTGGTCAGATAGGCGCCGCCAAGGCGAACCTGATAAGACTGTAGCACTTTCTAGCTGTAAATTGCGAAAATAAATGCGATCAGTGGGTAGTAGGGGCATCATACCGGGGAAGGTTTTTGGTAATTTGCCGAAAATCTCGCTATAGGCTTCTTTTACATGCAGCTTTTCTTTAATCAAGGGGTTTAATCGACCGGTCCAGTCGTTAAAGTCTCCCGCAATAATTAAGGGGGCATCGCGGGGCACAAAACGTTTTAAAATTTCGGCGAGTGCATCGAGTTGCGCTTTGCGTTCAGCGGCAAACAGACCGAAGTGAACGCAGACCAAATAAATGCCAGTACTGACTTGGCCTAATAAAACGCCGCGCCGTGAAAAATTCCAACGAGAAACATTATAGTTTTCAAAGAGCAGAAAACTGTGTTTGCTCAAAATAGCATTGCCATGATGGCCTTGATCATAAATGGCATTACGGCCATAGGCGTAATGTGGCCAAATACTATCAGCTAAAAACTCAAACTGATTGCTGCTCGACTTATCGGATCGCTGTTTGTTTTCGCCCATCACTTCCTGCAAAAACACAACATCGGCGTCGATAGCGCGAATAGCTTCGCGTATATCATCCAATAAAAAGTGCCGATTGGAGGTGCTAAAGCCTTTATGGATATTATAAGAGCAAATTTGGAGAGAGGTGGTGGAAGGTGGTGTCATGCTTACAACCAATATCGAAATATACGTAAGAAATGCGCTTTGAGCATTATCCAAGAATAAGGTGAAAAGTCATTATAGTGCAGTTTGTACGATTGCTGCATATCAATACGCAACTGCTGCTTAATGGCTTTAATGGTTTCGGGCTTTTCTAAAGTAATGTCTAGCTCGAGGTCATGGTAAAAGCTGCGATGGTTAAGGTTGGTGCTACCCACCCAGCAATGATCATCAATGAGCATAACCTTAGCATGCAAAATGCGCTGTGAATATTTGTAGATGCGGATATCGTGCTTTAATAGCTGCCGGTAATAGGATCGGCTAATGGTAGGGAATAAAACAACATCCGATACTGAGGGCAAAATGAGCCGCACATCGACTTTGTTTTTCTTTGCTTTGATTAAAGCACGAACAATGGTCCGTGAAGGGGCAAAGTAGGCATTAGAGATCCAGATGCGTTTTTTAGCATAACGAATACGAAACAGCATAAGCTTGTTGTAGAACATGCGCATCGGTACTGACAAATTGGTGCGAAAACGATTCCAGCGCGATAAAGTTGGTCTTCTAGCGGCATTGCTCCATAGCACTTCAAAACAATGCTGAATATCATCGGTATCGTCATCTGTTAGGCGAACGCCATAATCACGCCAACCTTGGCCGCCAAATTCAAATGCTAGGTGGTCGGCGCTAATATTAAAGCTGCCGCTCCAGATGATGCGGTGGTCTATAATGCCGAGTTTGTAGTGATTGCGCTGATTGATGTTCATTAAAAAATGCATCAATTTTTGCATGCCAGAGCCTTGTAAACCGGACCAGCGATAAAGATTGGGCGAAAAAGGCAAAGGGCTGAAAATTTGCACTTCACAGCCTGCTTTCGACATGCGCTCGGCGATTATTCCTGCATGCTCTGAAGAGCCTACACCATCCATGAGCAAGCGTACTTGTACGCCGCGTTGGCTGGCTTTAATTAAAGCATCGATAATTTTGCTGCCTAAGGAATCGAGGCGAACAATATAAAAATTAAAGTCGATGCTTTTTTTGGCGGTATTAATATCGTTCAACATTAAGGCAAAATATTGGCTGGCATCGGTGAGCAATTGCTCCGATTGCCAACCGCTGTGCACAGTCAGACGCGGATGCTGCGCACTGTTAACTAGGCGACGCAAGGAACGTTTGTTGGGTTTGCCAAATTGTGCCATGCTTATCTTCTTTTTATTCTACTCTAGGAGTTTTTATGAGCGTTGAAGCCATGCAAGCAATCGTCAACCGTTATATTCAAGCGTTTGAACAGTCTGATATTAACTTAATCCGCGAGATTTATGCCGAAGATGCCATTGTTGAAGATCCTGTAGGCTCCGCACCCATTAAAGGTATGGATGCTATACTCGAATTCTATCAGAAGGGCTTGGCTTCTGGCGTAAAACTTAGTTTAACACAGGACATACGTGTAGCAGGCAATAGTGTTGCGTTTGCCTTTGAGGCTAAAATGCCTGATTTAGTGATTAACCCAATTGATGTGTTTGAAGTGAATGCGCAAGGTAAAGTGCAGTCGATGAAGGCCTATTGGAGTGAAAGCAATATCAAGCCTATCGCTTGAGGCATTAGTACAGCTGGCCGCTAGGGTGTTATTTTTTGAACAGGCGCGCGTAAGCCTCGCGTTCTGCTTGGCTTAGCTCTAGCGGCTTTTTATCTTTAAATTGCACGATTTGTTGGCTGTTGTGTCGTTGCTGTTGCTGGGTTTGTATGCTGACTATAGCGTCTAAGTATTCCTGCTCGAGTTTTTCTTTATCGTCCGAGGGTAAGGCAATTTGCAGTAGATGCTTTATCTGAGTGTTCTCTCTATGCAGCCAGTGCCCTAGCATATACGATGCATTGCAATTGGGTGTGTCTAAGATAAAAGCATGCAGTTGCTTGAGTAGCTCGCAATCTTTCTCATCGACTAGGTCAACTTTTTGTAAGTCTGGCGTTAGAGCTGCAAGCTCAGGGAAAACCAGCAATAAAGCACTGGCCACGCGAGCCGAACTGCGCAGCACTTTGCGTTCTGCTGTACTGAGCTTCTGGCGTTGAACAGGTTGCTTTTCATCGTTGCTAACGGTCGCTTCTGTGCTTGCTGTTGCTGTCGGCGTGGCTTCGATAAATTGACTAATGCTATCCAGTGATAGGCCAATCTTCTCGGCAACAAATTGCAGGATCAGGGTTTTAAAGGGCGTTTCAGGTAAGCGTTGGATTTGCGGCATAATGCGATTAACGAGTACGGCTTTATCGTCTGGCTTTTGCAGTTGTAAGCCTTCGCTGCAGTGGTTAAATAAATGCTCGGATAAGTTTGCCGATTGATCTAAGTGCCAGTTAAAGCGCTCTTTGCCTATGCTGCGTACCCAGCTATCTGGGTCTTCACCTTCGGGTAAAAAACAAAAGCGTAATTGACGGCCAGCTTCCATTAGCGGTAGGGCGGCTTCTAAAGCGCGTTCTGCGGCTTTACGTCCAGCGGCATCGCCATCAAAGCAAAAGACTACTTCGCTGGTGTGCCGAAATGCTTTTTCTAGGTGCGAGGTGCCGGCTGCTGTGCCTAAGGTGGCTACGGCATTACTGATGCCAAACTGGGCTAATGCAACGACATCCATATAGCCTTCAACCATAATTAAGCGGCTTAAGTGGCGATTAGCTTGGCGTGCCTGCCATAGGCCATAGAGCTCTTGCTGCTTATGAAAAACCGTTGTTTCTGGTGAGTTAAGGTATTTCGGTTTATCGTCATTGAATACGCGGCCACCAAAGCCAATCACGCGGCCACGGTTATCAACGATGGGGAACATTAGGCGGTCGCGAAAACGGTCATAAAAGCCGCTAGCGTCATCGCGTTGCACGATCATGCCGGCATCGTTGAGTAGTTGTAGGCCATCACTGCTATCAGAAAACTGTTTGAGTAGATTATCCCAGCCCGGCGGCGCGTAACCGATGGCAAATTGCTGGCAAATATCGGGGCTTAAGCCGCGTTGCTTTAGATAGTCGGTGGCCTTCTTTTTTTGTGGGTGATAGCGTAATTGTTGCTGATAGTAATCGCTGATACTGCCCAAAATATCGTAGATGCTGCGCTTTTGCTTTTGTATCTTTTCAAGTTGTGGGTTTTCAACCTGGGGCACGGATAGGCCGAGTTGCTGAGCCAGTATTTCTACGGCATCAACGAAGCTTGCTCGGTCAAAATCCATGATAAAGCTAATAGCGTTGCCACCGCTGCCGCAGCCGAAACAATAATAAAATTGCTTGTCAGGGTTAACGGTAAACGAGGGGGATTTTTCTTGATGAAAGGGGCATAGAGCGGAATAGTTGGCACCCGTTTTTTTGAGGCGCACGCGTTTATTGACGATATCAACAATATCGCTACGTTCTAGTACGTCATCAATAAAGCTTTGCGGGATTTTAGCCATGAGGCACAGTATAAAGCACAGGCTGAAAGCCTAAAAGGAGAAGCTAGCTTAAGCGCTGTTTAATGCTCTTACTGACTTCGCCGATATCAGCACGGCCTTGTAATTGTGGCCTTAATACAGCCATTAACTTGCCCATATCTTGCATGCCGCTGGCGCCTGTTTGTGTAATGGCGTCATCAATCATTTGCTGAATTTCTTCGGCAGATAATTGTGCAGGCAAGAAGCTTTGTATAATGGGTATTTCAGCAGCTTCCGTATCGGCAAGGTCTTGACGATTAGCTGCTTCATATTGGCTTATAGAGTCGCGGCGCTGTTTAAGCATTCTATCGAGTATGACTAATGCTTGTGCATCATCAACCTCGATTTGCTCATCAACTTCAACTCGCTGAATCTCAGCTTGGATCAGACGAATTGTGCCTAAGCGCTGCTTTTCTTTGGCGCGCATAGCATCCTTCATTGCTTGATGCAGTGTCGATTTAATACTCATGCGCGTAGGGGATAATCCTAGTACAAGCGCTGCAGGCGACGATTTTCGCGAGCAGATTTTTTCAATTGACGCTTAACAGCAGCAGCTGCTTTACGCTTACGAACAGCGGTAGGCTTTTCGTAGAATTCACGACCACGAACTTCAGCCAAAACACCTGCTTTTTCGCAAGCACGCTTGAAGCGACGTAGTGCAATATCAAATGGTTCAGTATCTTTAATTTTTACAGATGGCATTAGCAACCCTTTCTCTGTTTTACAAAAATAAGTTCTAGCCAAAAAAGTATAGGTTTTGGCTTATTGGGGCGCGAATTCTATACCGCCGCATTTTTAAATGCAAATATATTCCTGAGAGTGAAGCCAGTTTATCACTTTTACCGGAGTGTTTCGCAGTTTATTAAGATTCAGGCTATGCCTTTGCTGTAGATACGGTCAATTCTGTGTGTGAACTGTTACTACCATTAGGTAATAAAGAGGCATGGGCTAGCGCGATAGTGTAAAATGCGGGCTTCATTTACTGGTACTGATGGTTTTTATTGAATGCGCGTATTAGGTATAGAAACATCGTGCGATGAAACAGGCGTTGCTCTTTATGACGAGCATCAAGGTTTGTTGGCAGAACGCCTTTATAGCCAAATCACTCTGCATAAAGAGTTTGGCGGCGTGGTACCAGAGCTTGCATCGCGCGACCATGTGCTACGTTTATTGCCCTTAATTGATGAAGTGCTCAAAGAAGCGAACTGTAGCGTCGAACAGATTGATGGTATTGCCTACACCTTGGGCCCTGGTTTGGTTGGGGCGCTTATGGTGGGTGCTGCAACAGCACAGAGCTTAGCCTATGTCTGGCAAAAGCCGGCTATTGGTATCCACCATATGGAAGGCCACTTGCTAGCGCCTATGCTAGAGAATGCGATGCCGAGCTTTCCGCTTGTTGCTTTATTGGTTTCCGGTGGCCATACGCAGTTGGTATTGGTGCGTGCTATTGGTGATTATGAGTTGCTTGGCGAGTCTTTGGATGATGCCGCAGGCGAGGCCTTTGATAAAGCCGCAAAGATGATGGGCTTAAGTTATCCGGGCGGACCTGCTATTGCGCGTATTGCTAAAGGTGGCGACAGTAAACGTTTTAAGTTTCCGCGTCCTATGGTGAACCGACCTGGCTTGGACTTTAGTTTTAGTGGTCTAAAAACCTTCACCGCCACCTGTATTGCCAGTTTTGGCGATGCGATTACTGAGCAAGATAAAGCTGATATTGCTGCTGGCTTTCAGCAGGCTGTAGTTGAGACCTTAACGATAAAATGTAAGCGCGCGCTCGAGCAAACACAGTGTAAAAGCTTATTAATTGCCGGTGGTGTCAGTGCGAATGACAATTTGCGTGTCGCTTTAGAAACAATGGTAGATAAGTTACAAGCCCAGTTATTTTCTGCACGGCCAGCGCTTTGCACGGATAATGGCGCAATGATAGCCTATGCCGGTCTTCAACGCTTAAAAGCGGGGCAATCAAGCCCATTAGGCATAGATGTTAGGCCGCGATGGCCGCTAACTGAACTCGCTAAAGTGGTAGCATAATGGATATTGTTTATATACGTGATTTACAAATAGATACCATTATCGGTATCTATGATTGGGAGCGCCAAGTCAGACAAACCGTTAGTCTGGATTTGGAAATGGCTTTTGATATCGCCAAGGCGGGCGCCTCTGACAGCATAGAAGATACCTTAGATTACAAAGCCGTATCCAAACGGCTTATTAGTTTTATTGAGGATAGCGAGTTTATGTTAATAGAGCGTATGGCAGAGCAATGTGCGCAAATCGTATTACGTGAGTTCTCTGTGCCCTGGTTGCGTTTGCGCTTGAGTAAACCCGGTGCGGTTCGCGGCGCCAAAGACGTTGGCGTAATTATCGAACGCGGTAATAAAGGAAGTATCTGATGGCGCGTGTATTGCTAAGCTTGGGGAGTAATATTAACCGCGAGCAAAATATCAGCGGTGGCCTGCAAGCTTTACGGGTGCATTTTACGGATGTGCAATGCTCTCCGGTGTATGAAAGCGAATCCGTGGGCTTTGAAGGCGATGCTTTTTATAATCTGGTGGCGCTAATCCATACGGATAAAACCGTTGCGGAGTTACTCACCTTGCTTCACGATATCGAAGACAGGTATGGCCGAGTACGTGGCGGCGAACGCTTTAGTTCGCGTACTTTGGATATTGATATTCTTACCTATGATCAGCAAACAGGTGTTGTTGATGGTGTGCGCCTGCCTAGAGATGAAATCTTAAAAAACGCCTTTGTATTATTGCCCATGGCTGACTTAGTCCCTGACGAGCTTCATCCCAGTGAAAACAAAAGCTATCGTGAGCTATGGCAAGCGTTTGATAAAAATAAACAAAAGTTATGGCAAGTCGAATTTAATAGCAAAACAGCTTAAATATTTAAGCTTCGGCCGCCATCCACGGCGATAATTTGTCCGGTTATATACGGGCTTTCCGCTAAAAACAGTGCTGTTTTTGCAATATCATCCACGTCCCCTAGCTTATTTAAGGGGATCTTCTCTAATAGTGATTGCTGCCATGCAGTATTGCTGTTTTCTGGCCATAAAATCGCCCCTGGCGAAATACCATTAACGCGAATAGCCGGTGCTAAATCCAAAGCCAAGGTGCGGGTCAGCATAGCAATCCCCGCTTTGCTGACGTTATAGGCTATATGGTTTTTTAAAGGCTTCTCGGCATAAATATCCACCAGATTAATAATGCAGCCGTTTCGTTCGGCTAATTCCTTAGCTAAAGCTTGGCTTAAAAACAATGCGGCTTTCACATTGCTATTAAGGGTTTCATCCCACTGCTGCTCAGTTATCTGCTCAATCGGTGTAGGCTTAAAGCTTGAGGCATTATTGATCAATACATCAATGCGACCAAAGTGGTTTAAAGCTTGTTGTGCGACAGCAGCAATGCTTTTTATTGCTAGCAAGTCCAGTGCTAACGCAGCCGCAGAATGCGGGCGTTGCTGGTTTAGGCTACTGACTAATTCTTCGGCTGCGTTAGCTGATTGATGGTAGCTGATAATGACGCGAAAACCCTGCTGGTGAAAATGCTGAGCGGTTGCGGCACCAATACGTTTTGCTGCACCGGTAATAAATACCACAGGGCTATCAGGCATGGTCTTCTTCCTTTGCTGGCATTAGATACTGCTTTTTAGCTTGGGCGATGGCATCAGTACGCGCCTTAGCAATCGCCTTGCCAATGTCTTTTCCGCTGAGCCCTTCGCTGGCAATATCGTTGATACTGACCACGGCTGCCGCTTGAAACATAGCGTGGAAGTAGGCGGCTTGAGGGTAATCGGTATGCTCGAAACCTAAGCGCCCTCGGCTATCAGCCTCGCAGGCCAAAATAAACTGGCTAAGCTGTTCGGGTTTACGCCAACCGTCTAAGGCTGAAAACAAGCGATACAGGGTTTCGCTGCGAAGCTCGAAAGCATTATGCGACAAGAGATGGTACTCACAGACCAATAGCGCTATTTGCTGTAGTTGTTTGGGAATTTTTAGGCGTTGGCATAGTTGTTTGATAGGTGCTAAGCCACGTCGCTCATGCTTGATATGTTTAGGCCATTGATCTTTAGGGGTTAAAGCCTTGCCAAAATCATGGGTGAGAGCGGCAAAACGTACGGCAATATCGTCAGTCAGTTTGGCGGCTTGTTCTATCACCATTAGGGTGTGTATGCCGCTATCGATTTCTGGGTGATGTTTTGCCGATTGTGGTACGCCAAATAAGGCATCCAGTTCTGGCAACAAAACGGCCAGTGCGTCGCAATCGCGCAGTACTTGGAAGTAAATATGCGGCGCCTGACTGTTTAAAGCTTTTTCAGTTTCTAGCCAAACACGCTCGGCGACTAAATGGTCTAGCTCACCACTTGCAGCAATGGCTTGCATCAGTTGCAGAGTCTCTTCTGCAACGCTAAATCCTAAATGATGAAATACTGCAGCAAAGCGTGCCACGCGTAACACCCGCAAGGGATCTTCACGAAAGGCAGAGGAGACATGGCGAAGCAGGCGCTTTTCTATATCGTCTATGCCACCGTAAGGGTCATAGAGCTTGCCGTTCACATCTTGTGCTATGGCATTGATGGTGAGGTCACGGCGCAATAAATCTTCTTCTAAGGTGATGCTTTTGTCGCTATTGAAGGTAAAGCCAGTATAGCCGTGGCCAGTTTTACGTTCAGTGCGAGCGAGCGCGTATTCTTCTCGGCTTTTCGGGTGCAGGAACACGGGGAAATCTTTGCCGACTTGCTGAAAGCCTGCTTCAAGCATTGCTTCGGCTGTGGAGCCCACCACTAACCAGTCGTTTTCAGTCACCGGTAAGTCAAGTAATTGATTGCGAACAGCGCCACCGACCAAATAAATTTTCATAAAACACACGTGATAATCTAAGTAAGAGGTGATGTTGTAACGGATATGCGCATGTGAAGCAATAACGGCATTTAAAAATT
>Ga0209075_1002275_pt1 | contig 17082 bp, 16 predicted proteins | sample Stecom2011_FD_187523 | JGI IMG/M metagenome (GOLD analysis project Ga0209075, IMG submission 187523) | Agricultural soil microbial communities from Utah to study Nitrogen management - Steer compost 2011 (SPAdes) (version 2) | ecosystem: Environmental > Terrestrial > Soil > Agricultural land...
ATACCTTTAATATTATATTGTTCTAAAAGTTTTATTAAGCTTTCTTTAACAATATTTTTAATTAAATCAATTTGTTTAATTAAAATATCTTTTAATAAAATTGAAAAAAGGAGGTTTTCTCCTTTATTAGAAAACCAACCTCTTTTAAATTGTCCACGACCTTTTGTTTGAAAGTTCGTTTTAACAATTGTATAACTTTGTAACTTTTGATAATTATTAATTAAATAGTCATTTGTTGAATCTATTTCATCAAAGGCTATTATTTTTATTTTATCTAATTGCAAAACTTATTCTCGCCTCACATGCTAATTCGCCATCGACATATGCTTTTCCATCGCCATAACCAAACCCGCGTTTAAATTTGCCTAATTCAACTTTTAAAACTAATTTATCTCCTGGAACAACCATTCTTCTAAATTTAGCTTTTTCAATGCCAACTAAAAATGCGATTTTCCCTTTGAACTTTGGCATTGATAAAGCGATCATGCCACCAACTTGTGCGAGTGATTCAATAATTAAAACACCTGGCATAACTGGTTGGCCTGGAAAATGACCTTTGAAATAATATTCATCTTCACTGACATATTTAATGCCAACGGCTCTTTTACCATCGACTAATTCAGTTAATTCATCAAACAATAAAAAGGGTTCACGATGAGGAAGTATTTGTTTAATACCTTCTTTGTTAATCATTTTTATCTTCTACTTTCTTAAATACTAATACAGCATTATGACCACCAAAACCTAGGTTCATATTCATACTGTAATTAATATTTCTTTTAACTGCTTTATTTGGTGTGTAATTTAAATCTAGTTGTGGGTCTGGTTTAAGTAAGTTTAGAGTTGGAGGAACAGTACTTGTTTGGATTGCTTTTATCGCAAATATTGATTCAATTGCTCCCGCAGCACCTAAAGTGTGACCTGTCATAGATTTAGTTGAACTTATATTAATGTTTTTAGCATGCTCTTTAAAGGCTTTTTTAATACCTAATGTCTCAACTTGATCGTTTAATAAAGTTGATGTACCATGAGCATTAATATAATCGATTTTTGTATAATCAACATTTCCTTCTTTTAATGCTAATTCGATTGCTTTTGTAATTGGTTCTGCTGATTCATCTGGTGCTGTAATATGAAATGCGTCACCAGTTGTTCCATATCCAACAATTTCAGCAAAAATGGTTGCTCCTCTTTTTTTAGCATGTTCATATTCTTCTAAAATAAGTGCACCACTACCTTCACCCATTACAAAACCATTTCTTTCAGCATCAAAAGGAATTGATGCTCTATTTGGATCATCAGTTGTACTTAAAGCTTTAATTGATGCGAAACCACCAACTCCAATTTCGTTAATTGGTGCTTCACTACCACCAGTAATCGCAACATCAATATAGCCGTGTTTAATATTTCTAAAGGCTTCACCAATTGAATTGGTTGAGGCTGAACATGCAGTTACAATTGGAGTATTTGGCCCTTTTAAGCCATATTTAATAGAGATTGCTCCACCAACCATATTAATGATTGCTTTTGGAATGAAAAACGGTGAAATACGACTTGGTCCTTTAGTGGCTGCGGTTGTTATTTCTTCTGCAAGAGTATCAAGACCGCCAATTCCACTTGTAAAAAATACTCCAAAACGATATGGATCAAAGGTAAAATCTACTAAATTTGCTTGTTCCATTGCTTCTTTAGCAGCAAGTAGTCCATATAAAATAACTCTATCGTTTCTTCTAATATCTGAACGAGTAAAATGATCTTCTAAACTAAAGTTTTTTAATTCTCCAGCAATTTTTACTTTTAAATTTGATGTGTCAAAAGATTTAATATAATCAATCCCGTTAACACCATTAACTACATTATTAAATGATTCATCAACACTTAATCCAGTTGGATTAACTGTTCCCATTCCAGTCACTACAACTCTTCTCATATACTTAATCCCCCATCAACTGATATTACTTGACCAGTTATATATTTTCCTTTTGGACTTGCAAGAAATGTTACAATATGTGCGATATCTTCAGGTATTCCTAATGTTTTAAGTGGTATGTCATTTAAAATTTGATTTTTAATATCATCTGATAAAACATCAGTCATTTTTGTTTGGATAAATCCTGGAGCAACTACGTTAGCGGTTATTTGTCTACTTGCAAATTCTCGTGCAAGTGTTTTTGTAAAACCAATTACACCTGCTTTTGCGGCACTATAATTAGCTTGACCAATATTTCCTTTTAATCCAGAAATACTTGATATATTAATTATTCTAGCATCTTCAGCTTTCATAAGTGGTCTTGAGGCATGTCTGCAAACATTAAATACCCCTTTTAAGTTAGTTGTAATAACACGGTCAAATTGTTCTTCTTTCATTCTTAGTAACAATCCATCATCCGTTATTCCAGCATTATTAACAACTATGTTTAAACTACCAAAGTAATTAACTGTTTCATCAATTAATGCTTTAGCACTATCAAAATTACTAATATCCGCTTGAATAGCAACTGCCTTTCTTCCAAGGCTTTCTATTTCTTTAACTAACTCTAGTGCTTCATTTGCGCTACTACGATAGTTTATTGCAACACTGGCTCCTTCTTTTGCAAGTTCTAGTGCAATACTTCGGCCAATACCTACTGCTCCACCTGTAACTAAAGCAACCTTTCCTTCTAAAATCATTTTAATTTTCCTCCAAACTTTTTAAGTCTTCGATATTTTCAACATTTAACACTTCGATATTTTCATAATTTTTAGAAACTAAGTTTCTTAATACTTTTCCAGGTCCTATTTCTATGAATCTAATATAACCATCTTTTATTGTATTTTCAATACTTTGATAGAAAAGTACTGAAGAATACATTTGTTTTTGTAATTCTTTTTCTAAATCATTAATAACTAATTCTTTTGAAGTAGTATTTAAATATAAAGGTTTAATGTTTTTGTTTTTGTTTTGTGTTATTAAATATTCATATAGTTTATTGCTAGAATCTTTCATTAACAAACTATGAAATCCACCACTTACATTTAAAGGTATTATTCTTCTAACTCCTAATGCTTTTAATTCATCAATTACTTTATTTACACCTAAATCATTTCCACTTATTACTAATTGACTTTTAGCGTTATAATTCGCAATTGTAACAATTAAATCATGATCATTATTATGTTTATTAACTACTTCTTCTAATTTTTTAGTTTCAAAGTTTAAGACAGCAGCCATTTTACCTGGATTTTTATTAGCAGCATCTTCCATTAACTCGCTTCTTACTTTAACAATATTTATAATTGTTTCAAAATCATAAATATTGGCTGCATAAAGTGCACTATATTCACCTAAACTAAAACCTAATAAACCATCAAAATTAAAGTTTCTTTTAAATTCATCAAAAAGTAAAATACTAACAAGTACCATTAAAGGCTGTGTGTATTTAGTTTGACTTAATTCATTATTTTCATTTTTTAAAGCAGTTTTAATATTAAAACCTAATATTTCTTCTGCTAGTTTTATTTTATCTTTGTTTTCAACTAAATTTATGACATCAAGACCCATATTAGGATATTGACTACCTTGACCTGAAAACATTAAAAGAGTTTTCATAAAATTTCAAACCCTTTTAATAATTTTTCTACATCTGTAAATAAATTATCAATAATTTCTTTTGCGGGTTTAACCTCTTTAACTAAACCAGAAATTTGGCCAGCCATAAACGATCCCTCTTCCATATTACCTTCAACTACCGCTTTATATAGTGATCCAAGTGTTAATTTTTCTAATTCTTCAAAAGAAGCACCTTCTTTAACTAATTTTAAATATTCAACAGCCATTTTATTTTTAATAATTCTAACTGGGGCTTGATCAGAACCAGTAATTACAGTATCTGTATCTTTAGCATTTACAACCATATTTTTATAATTCTCGTGAATTGGACATTCATTTGATGCTAAAAATAGTGTTCCTGCTTGAACACCTTTTGCTCCAAGCGCAAATGCTGCAAGTACTCCTCTTGCATCTGCAATACCACCCGCGGCAATAACTGGAATACTAACCGCATCAACTACTTGTGGAATTAAAGCCATAGTTGTCATTTTACCAATATGACCACCTGCTTCCATTCCTTCTGCAATAACAGCATCAGCACCTGCACGTTCCATTCTTCTTGCTAGTCCAGCACTTGGAATAACTGGAATTACAATAATACCTGCTTCTTTCCATGCTGGAATATATGGTCCAGGATTCCCTGCACCAGTTGTTACTACTGCAACTTTTTCTTCTATTACTACTTGAGCAATATCTTTTGCATGTGGACTTAACATTAAAACGTTAACTCCAAATGGTTTATCAGTTAATTGTTTCGTTTTAATAATTTGTTCTCTTACCCAATTTGCATCATTACCACTAGATGCAATAATTCCGAGTCCACCAGCATTTGAAACAGCTGAAACTAATTCTGCAGTTGATACATTAGCCATTGCTCCTTGAAAAATTGGATATTTAATATTTAGTAACTCTGTAATATTTTTCATAAATGTAATCTCCTATATTTTTATTATTGCTGCGCCCCAAGTAAATCCGCCACCAAAACCAACTATAAGTACATTTTTTACTGAGTTTGCATTATCATCTTTATATTCATCAATTGCAACTGGAATACTCGCAGCTGAAGTGTTACCGTATTTATCAATATTTATTAAAACTTTTTCTCGGTCTAAGTTTAGAGTTTTAATAAAAGAATCAATAATTCTAACATTTGCTTGATGCGGAATTATATAATCTATATCACCAAGTGTTAAATTATTTTCTTCTAAGACGCGATTAATTGATTTTGGAATAATATCAACTGCAAATTGATAAACTTTTCTGCCATCCATATGAATTTTATCATCAACAGTTAATAAATCAGTTAAATCGCCTCTTGAATCATTGTAAAAGAAGATATCATCATTTCCTTTTTCAATAATCATTGCACCAGCCGCATCACCAAATAAAATACATGTGTTTCTATCAGTAAAATCAACAACGTTAGTCATTTTTTCTACTCCGATTACTAAAGCTTTATTAAAGTTTGTTTGCACAAGTGCTGATGCAACTTCTAATGCATAAACAAAGCCTGTACAAGCTGCATTTAAATCAAATGTCATAACTTGTGTGTTTTCAATTTCTAACTTTTTTTGAACCATGTTTGCAATTGAAGGGGTTTTTTGTTCTGCAGTAATAGTTGCAACTACAATTAAATCAATATCATTTTTATCAACGTTACCTTTTTTAATCGCATCAAGTCCAGCTAAATATGCTAATTCCAAAACAGATTCATCTGCTATATGTCTTGTTTTTATACCTGTTCTTGTATAAATCCACTCATCTGAAGTATCAACCATTTTTGATAAATCATCATTTGTTAGTATTTTATCTGGTATAAATCTCCCAGTTGATACTACTTTAATTTTATATTTACTCATTGTCTATATTCTCCCTAGTTAGTTCTTGGTAAACACCAATATTTCGAAATTTTTCGTATCTTTGTTTTAAAAGTTGGTCTTTACTCATTTTTTGTAATTTAACAATTTCTTTTTTTAAAAAATTGTTAAGGTTTTTAAAGCCCTCTTTATAATCAATATTAAGAGGAGTTTTTTCTAAAATTATATTATCAATTACTTTAAACTCAAATAAATCTTGAGCAGTAAGTCTCATATCTTCGGCGGCTGTACTTGCCATTTTTGCATCTTTATATAAAATAGATGCAAAACCTTCTGGTGAAATCACTGAATAAATACTATTTTCAAACATTGCAAGTGTATTTGCAATACCAATTGCAAGTGCACCTCCAGATCCACCTTCTCCTAAGACAACACTAATAATTGGTACACTAATATTCATCATCTCTTTAATAGCTACAGCTATCGCATTGGCTTGGCCTCTTTCTTCAGCACCTATTCCTGGATAAGCACCAGGAGTATCAATAAATGTAATTATTGGTCGATTAAATTTTTCTGCTTGTTTCATTAATCTAATTGCTTTGTGATAACCTTCAGGATGTGGCATTCCAAAATTATGATAAATCTTTTGATCGGTTGTTACACCTTTTTCTTGAGCAATTATTGTAACTGGTATTTCATTAAAAAAAGCAATCCCACCAATAATAGATTTATCATCACCAATTAATCTATCACCATGAAGTTCAATAAAGTCTGTAAATAATTCTTTAATAACAACATTTGCAGTTGGTCTTTTAGCATCGCGTGCTAAAAGAACTTTGTCCCATGCACTATTCATCTTGATTTACCTCATGTAGTTTAAGTAATTTTGTTAAAACATCTTTCATATTTTTTCTTTCAACGATTAAATCGATTTGTCCTTTTTCCATTTGGAAGTTTTCAGTTTGAAAACCAGCCGGTAAATCCTGCTTAATCGTTTGTTTAATAACACGTGGTCCAGCAAAGCCAATTAAACTAGTCTTTTCAGCAATATTTATATCACCAAGTGATGCAAAACTTGCTGCAACTCCACCTGTTGTTGGATTAGTCATTACACTTATAAATAGTTTATTTAAATGATTTAGTGCGCCGGAAGTTTTTGCCATTTGCATCAAAGAAAAAATCCCTTCTTGCATTCTAGCTCCACCTGAAGCAACAAAGATAATTAACGGCAATTTATTTTCTTCGGCATATTCAATTAATAAAGTAATTTTTTCACCTACAGCACTTCCCATGCTGCCCATCATAAAATTACTATCAAGTACACCAATTGCAACATCTATTTCGCCTATTTTAGCTCTACCGGTTAGGATTGCTTCATTAAGATTTGAAACATTATTAGCAACTTTTAATTTTTCATCATAATCTTTAATGTTTAAAACATTTTTAGCTACTACATTACCAAAAAGTTCAACAAAGCTACCTTCATCTACCGTTAAGTTAATTCTAGTTGTTGCATTAATTCTAAAATGATGATTACAATATGGACATACATAATGGCTTTGTTCTAAGTCTTTATTATAAAGTGCACTCAAACAATTCTCACATTGAACAAAAACGTGATTAGGTATATTTGTAGGTTGATATTTATATTCTCTTTTTCGAGCGATTTTTTGAAATTCAGAAATTCGCTTTTTTCTCTCACTCAATAACTTCTGCATTGTTTTCCTCCATTACTAAAGCATGGAATTTTGCAATAAAGCTTGTATCATATTTTCCTTTAATAAATTCAGGATGATGAATAATCATATATTGATATTCAATATTTGTTTGTACACCTTCAATAAATAATTGTTCAAGTGCTACACGCATTTTTCTAATTGCTTCTCTTCTTGTTGGAGCAACAACAATTAATTTTCCAAGCATAGAATCATAATAAGGTGGTATATGATAGTTTGGATATATAAAACTATCAAATCTAACTCCCATGCCGCCAGGTACTAAAATTCTTTTAATTTCGCCTGGACTAGGTCTAAAGTTATTTAGTGGGTCTTCAGCATTAATTCTACATTCAATCGCATGACCCATAATTTTAACATCTCTTTGTTTAATATTTAATTTATTATCATAAGCTATTCTAATTTGTTCCTTAACAAGATCAATACCAGTAATCATTTCAGTTACTGGATGTTCAACTTGGATTCTTGTATTCATTTCAATAAAATAAAATTTATCATCTTTATCTAAAATAAATTCAACAGTTCCAGCATTAGTATAGCCTACCTTTTTAGCAATTCTTAAACTTGCTAGACCAATTCTTCTTCTAACAAGATCATTTATTTCACTTGAAGGAGCTTCTTCAATCATTTTTTGATTTCTTCTTTGAATTGAACAATCTCTTTCATATAAATGTATATAATTACCATGATTATCAGCAAGTATTTGAACTTCGATGTGTCTAGGTTTTGCAATAAATTTTTCGATATAAACTGCTTTGTTACCAAAACTAATTTCAGCTTCTTGTGAGGTCTTTTCAAACACAGCTAAAAACTCTTTATTAGAGTAAACCACACTTATTCCACGACCACCACCGCCACTTACTGCTTTAATCATGACAGGATAACCTATTTTGTTTGCAATTTTAATTCCTTCATTAACATCAGTAACGACACCGTCACTTCCTTCAACAATTGGAACGTTACTACTTTTAGCAATCTTTCTAGCTTCAGCCTTATCACCAAGTTTTCTAACAACTTCTGCTCTAGGTCCAACAAATTTTAAACCAATTTCTTCGACTTGTTCAATAAATTTGTCATTTTCAGCTAAAAAACCATATCCAGGATGAATTGCATTACATCCAGTTGATATAGCTGCACTTAATATATTATTAATATTTAAATAACTATCTTTTGATTTTTCTGTCCCAACGCAAATAGCTTCATCGGCTAATTGAACATGGAGGCTATCCGCATCAGCTGTTGAGTAAACTGCAACGGTTCTAATACCCAACTCTTTAGCTGCACGAATAATTCTAACTGCTATTTCACCACGATTAGCAATTAGTAATTTATTTTGTGTTATTTCCATCTGTTTTCACCGTGAAAATTACATCATTATAACCAACGGCCTCGCCGTTTTCAAAATTGATGTTTTCAATTATTCCATCTGTAGTTGCAGTTATTTCGTTCATTATTTTCATTGCTTCAATTATACAAACAACATCGCCCTTTTTTACTCTCTGGCCAACTTTAACATATGGTTCAGAATCTGGACTACTCGCTGCATAAAACGTACCAACTAGTGGTGATTTTATTTCATTAACTGGTAAATTAATTATAGGTTCAATCACATCATTGTTGCTATTAGTTGGTTCAACATTATTATTAACGTTGTTTAAATTTTCTTGATTGTTTGGTTTATTTTTTGATAACCTTAATTTAACATCTTCATATTCTAACTCTAGTTCAGTTAGTTCGGAACTTTCAAAATCTTTAATGATTTCTTGTATTTCTTTTAATGTCATAACTCTCTCCCTAACCATTTCTATTAATTGCTTTTAAAATGTTTTGAATTTCAAAGCATGTTAATATTTTATCATATAATCGTAAATAAGCAAATAAAAAAGATGTTAGTATAACTAACATCTAATTTTGTTTGTAAGATAAAGTTTAATTATTTATCTAATTTTAAATTATAAAATGCTTTTAAACCAACGTATTGTGCTTGATCGCCTAATTGGTCTTCAATTCTAATTAATTGGTTATATTTAGCAACACGGTCAGTTCTTGAAGCTGAACCTGTTTTAATTTGACCAGCGTTTGTAGCAACTACAATGTCAGAAATTGTTGTATCTTCAGTTTCACCACTTCTATGTGATACTACTGCGGTATAACCTGCACGTTTTGCCATTTCGATTGCGTCAAATGTTTCTGTTAAAGTACCGATTTGGTTAACTTTAATTAAGATTGAGTTTGCTGTTTCTGTTTTAATTCCTCTTTCTAAGTATGAGGTATTTGTAACAAATAAGTCATCTCCAACAATTTGGATTTTATCTCCTAATTTGTCTGTTAATAACTTCCAACCATCCCAGTCATTTTCATCCATACCATCTTCAATTGATATAATAGGATATTTATCAACTAAACCTACATAAAAGTCTACTAATTGTTCTGGTGTAAATTCTTGACCTGTTGATTTTTTAAATACATATTTGTTTGTTTTTTTGTCATAAAATTCTGAAGCTGCTACGTCAAATCCTAAGAAAAAGTCTTTTCCAGGTTCATATCCTGCTGATTTAATAGCTTCTAAAATTACGTCAATTGTTGCTTCGTTTGAAGCTAAGTTAGGTGCAAATCCACCTTCATCACCAACTGCTGTTGATAATCCTTGTTTTTTAAGAATTGCTTTTAAGTGGTGGAAAACTTCTGTTCCCCAACGAATAGCTTCTTTAAAACTTGGTGCTGCTACTGGGAAAATCATAAATTCTTGGAAATCAATTGGTGCATCACTATGTGCTCCACCATTAACAATATTCATCATTGGAACTGGTAATTGTTTTGCGTTAAATCCACCTAAGTATGTATATAACTCAACACCTAATAAATCTGCCGCTGCTCTTGCAACAGCCATTGAAACTCCTAAGATTGCGTTTGCTCCAAGTTTAGCTTTGTTTGGTGTTCCGTCTAATTCAATTAATAAATTATCGATTCCTAATTGGTCTGTAACATCCCAACCAAGAATTTCTTCCGCAATAATTTCATTAACATTAGCTACTGCTTTTAAAACACCTTTTCCTAAATATCTTGATTTGTCTCCATCTCTTAATTCGATAGCTTCATGTTCGCCTGTTGATGCTCCTGATGGTACAAGTGCGCGTCCAAATCCTCCTGATGCTGTATGTACTTCAACTTCAACAGTTGGATTACCGCGTGAATCTAAAACTTCTCGTGCGTAAACTACTTCAATAAATGGCATATTCTCACTCCTTATATAATTTTTGCCGTTTCATACATTTGTATTATACATTAATTAAACTATTATTTAAAGGTATCACAAGATAGAAAACGTTTACTTAATGTGATTTTCTATCTTAAAAACCTTTGTTTTATTGTTTTTACTTAACTGCGTTTTCAACTCTAGGTTTTAATATTAAAAATAAAACTGAAGAAAGTGCGCCTTTTATTACATTCATTAACCCAAACATAATAATAACATATTTTATAACTCCTATTAAAGAATCGTTATAGTTAGGATCTGATAAATAAGTTGTAATAAAAAAGTGATGCTTTCCTTGATTAAACAAGTATGAAGTGTAAATTGGTACTGTAAATAATATATGAAATATAGTTATTCCGATTGTTAATAAAAGCGCACTTAATACTGCATTTACAATATGAATTGCAATACTTGGTTCTTTTACTTCTGTTGGGATTGCAAGTAACAATGGTTTTTCATTTTTTCTAAATATTTTCTTAGTAATTTGATATGAAAAAACTAATAAAAATGATGCAAGCATTGCAATAACTTCGCCTAATAATTTAATAATTATTTCCGCTTCAGCACCAGTTTTTGCAGGTAGGACAAACCTTACTACTGATCTTAAAAGAATAATTACTGAAGTACTTTTAAAACCTAACATTAAAAATGATAACAAGATAACAATCTCACTAAAATCAAACTTTAATCCGGTTACACCAATTGGTATTTCAAAAAAACCAACAACAATCGCAAGTGTCGACAATGTAACAACATACATCATTTGTTTTGTTGTCATTGTTGACTGAGTAATTTGTGTTCTTTTTTCTCTTTTTATTAAAAACCAAACTACTCCTATTAAAAAGACTCCTAATACGGCAAGTATTATAATTTCAATTATATCCATTATATTCCTCCTTTAAAAAAATAAAAAATCGCCATAAAGGGGCGAACAAAAAAAGAAATATATTCTATTTCTCTTCTTCCATCCAGACTTTAACTGTCGGTTCTAGAATTTCACTAGATCAACCCGAAGGTTCGCGGACTTTAACCGCCGGTGGAGAATTACACTCCGCCCCGAAGATATATATCTATAATAGCACAGCATTTTCTATATAGCAATTTTAAAAGTATTAGTGAAAACGTTTTAATGAAAAATTCATATTTTTTAAAGTATAATGAATATATAAAACACTTAGGAGTTGAAACATATTATGAACAATCGTTTTGTTGGATTAATAATTTTAGATGGTTACGGGCTTGCTCCAGATAGTGACTCTAACTCAGTTAGCCTTGCTAAAAAACCTTATATGGAACACTTACTTAATACATACCCTAATAATACATTACTTGCAAGTGGTGAAGCTGTTGGTCTACCTGAAGGGCAAATGGGAAATAGTGAAGTCGGTCACTTAAATTTAGGTGCAGGTCGTGTTGTTTATCAATCATTATCAAGAATAAATGTTGATATTAGAGAAGGTAGTTTTTTTAGTAATGAAGCATTCTTAAAAGCTTTTGAACATGTAAAAAAACACAATTCTAAACTACATATCTTAGGTTTAGTTAGTGATGGCGGGGTTCATAGTCACTTAAACCACTTAAAAGCACTAACAAGATTATGTAAAAGTCATGCAATTTGTCATAAAACTTTTATTCATGCATTTATGGATGGTAGAGATACACCTCAAAGAGGTGGATATGAATACTTAAAATCACTAATAAATGTTGGCGCTAATATTGGAACAGTTTCAGGAAGATATTATGCAATGGACCGTGATAATAACTGGGATCGAATCCAAAAAGCATATGATGCTATGGTTTTAGGTAAAGGTGAAGTTTATTCTGATGCATTAGAAGGAATAAAAGCATCGTATGATAATGATATATCTGATGAATTTATCGTACCATTTGTAGTTAACGAAAAATCAAGAATTGAAGATAATGATGCAGTTATTTTTGCAAACTTTAGACCAGATAGAGCAATTAGAATTGCTACTGCTATTTCAAATCCCAAAGAAGCAAACTTTTTCCATACTGAAGGAAAAGAAAGTTTTAATATAACAAAAGAATTAAAAAATATTGAATTTGTATCAATGATGCACTACCATGAAAAAGTTAAAGGAAGTCTAGCTTATCCTCTACAATCTTTAGATAATATTTATGGTGAAGTAATTGCTAACAACGGTTTAAGTCAATTAAGAATTGCTGAAACTGAAAAATATGCACACGTTACTTTCTTCTTTGATGGTGGTCGTGAAATTGATCTTAAAAATGCAGATAGAATTTTAATTGAATCACCTAATGTTCCAACTTATGATTTAAAACCTGAAATGGGTGCTTATGAAATTAGAGATAAAGCGGTTGAAGCAATTAAATCTAAAAAATATAATACAATGATTCTAAACTTTGCAAACCCTGATATGGTTGGTCATACTGGCTCTATCGAAGCAACCACTAAAGCGGTTGAAGTTGTTGATGAATGTACGAAAGACGTCGTTGAAGCGATTCTTGCAGCAGGTGGCGTTGCAATCGTTCTTGCAGATCACGGAAATGCTGAACAAATGTTAAGTGAAGATGGTAAACCACATACCGCTCATACTACTAACTTAGTGCCAATTATTGTTACTGATAAAAATTTAGAAGTTAATACCGGATCTTTAGGTGATGTTGCACCGACAATGTTAGATTTACTTGGTGTTGAACAACCAGTTGAAATGACTGGAAAGTCATTGATTAAAAGAAAATAAATATACACTTAAGGGCAGTCAATTGACTGCCCTTACTTTTTTACTTCTTAAAATCTCTTATAACTTCTACTGCTTTTAACCAGCCTTTATATAAATCATTTATTTCATTTATATTAGCCTTTGGAACAAACACTTTCTTTATTTTTGTAAGTTTTTTAATATCTTCAACACTGTCCCAAAAACCAACACTAAGCCCTGCCATAAATGCTGCGCCAAGCCCAGTTACTTCTGATTCATAATTTTGGACTATTTCAGCATTAATTAAATCTGCTTGAAATTGCATTAAATAGTTATTATTTGATGCTCCACCATCAACTGCAATTGATTTAATATTTATATTATGGTCACGCTCAATAATTTTTAAGATATCAGTTACTTGATATGCAATACTATTAAGAGTTGCTTTCATGATGTCTGCTTTAGTTGAATTAGCTTCTAATCCTAAAATAGCACCTTTAGCATCACTATCCCAATAAGGTGCTCCAAGTCCTACAAAGGCTGGTACTACATAAACATTATTATTAGTAGATTCAAACGCCATTTGTTCAGTTTCATGAGCATAATTAATTAAATTTAGTTTATCTCGCATCCATTTAATTGCAGATCCACCCATAAAAACTGATCCTTCTACAGCATAATTAATTGGTCCATTTTCTTTTTTATAAAAGATAGTTGAAATAAGCCCCTTATTAGAATTAAGAAGTTCATCTTTTGTATTAGTTAATATAAAACAACCCGTGCCATAAGTTACTTTAGTCTCGCCTTTATCTAAACACAAATGACCATAAAGCGCACTTTGTTGGTCACCAATCATCGCAGTAATCGGTATTAATGTATCTTCATATTTATAATTGCCAAATAAATGATCATTACTATAAACACTAGGCAAGATATTTTTAGGTATATTAAAAAGATTAAGTAACTCATCATCCCACTTATTTTCATTAATGTTAAAAAGCATAGTTCTAGAAGCGTTTGAAATATCAGTTTTAAAACTTCTTTCAACTGATAAATTATATAATAGATAAGTATCAATTGTTCCAAACATTAAGTTATTAAAATTACCTTTATAGTTATTTAATAAATGCTTTATTTTAGACGCACTAAAATAAGGATTTATTAAAAGGCCTGTTTTATCTTTAACTATTTCTTTATAACCTTTATTAATCCATTCATCGGTAATATAACTTGTATGATGAGCTTGCCATGAGATTGCATCACTAATTGGTTCATTAGTTAATTTATCCCAAATAACGGTTGTTTCTCTTTGATTAGTTATCCCAATAGCTATAACTTCTTCTGCTTTAATATTGGCGTTTTGAAAAGTTCTAGTTAATAATTTATTAACTGAAGTTAGTATTTCTTTAGGGTTTTGTAATATTTCACCATTTTTTAGTTGATTAATATTTAATTCAATATAATCACTATAAACAATTTTTGTCGATTTATTGATTAATAAAACCCTTGATGAAGTTGTGCCTTGATCAATAACTAAAACATACTTTTTCATAATCTTTCATTAACCCAACTTAATATTTTATTAAAGACAATTTCTTTTTCTATATCATTAAAAACATTGTGGCGAGATTTTTCTAGTAAAAATAATTCTTTATCTTTAAAATTTAACTTATTAAATAAGTTCTCACCATAACTAATTGGTGCTAGTTTATCACTTTTACTATATATTAATAAAACACTTGTTTGATAGTTATAAATATTTTTATGGAATTTTTTCATCGCTTTAAACATCATTTCATTAATTAATTTAAAATAAAAATAATTAATATCATAACCATCAACAACATAATTATTATCATGAACTAATTTTTCATCACTAAAATTTGTTCTAAATTTTTTATTATTAATTAAAAACTTAGGAACAAACCTTAAAAACTTTATATCTTTTAAATATGTTGTTGGCGATGCAGTAATAATTACTCCATCAACATTATTATTTAAACTTGTATAAAGGTTTGTAATTAAACCTCCCATACTATGACCAACTAAAAATACTTTTTTAGTGTTATTATATGCATAATTAACTAATTCTTTTAAATCATCTAAAAAGTTTTGATAACTTTTTATATAACCTCTTTTTCCACTACTCTTACCATGACCTCTTATGTCATATGTAATAACATTAAAACCTTCTTCTTTAAAAAAGTTTGCTACTTCAACATATGATTTTGAATATTCACCAAGTCCATGTGTAAATATTAAAGTTGTTTCTTTGTTGGATTTTTCTGGAGTAAATAAATTTACATTAATAAATACATCATTTAATATCATCTTGCACCTACTTTATTATGTTAATACTTAAATCGTTCGTATTAAGAACAATTCTTTCCTCTTTATTAGTCGGTAAATTTTTACCAACATAATCAGCCCTAATTGGTAATTCGCGATGACCACGATCAATTAAAACTAAAAACTCTAATCGATTAAATCTACCTAAATCGATTAAAGCATCCATTGCAGCTCTTGCTGTTCTGCCTGTATATAAAACATCATCAATTAAGATAACATGTTTATTTAATACATTAAATTTGTTTTCAAGTCCTTTAAGATCTTTATCATCCCGATATGATGATATATCAAGTTCATAAAAAGGAATTTCAATATTAGTGAAATCTTTAATATTGTTTTTAATTTCTAATCCAATGGGAACACCTTTAGATTTAACGCCTACTAAAATTATATTTTCTAAGTTATTATTTCTTTCAATAATTTCATGAGTCATTCTTCTTAAGGTTCTTTTTACTTGTTCACCAGATAAAATTTCTTTCATAATTTAATCACCAATATTATTATACCAATTTTTTAGTAAAAACTATTGTTTTTTAATTTTATAATGGTATAATCGTTTTAGTATAGGTCCTTTAATTTAACACCTGTGAGTGTTAGAAGGTCGTAAGAGTTCTTTTTATGATATTTTAAGGTGCCTTTGGGTGCCTTTTTTATTAGGATTTATGCTAAAAAAATAAAAGGAGCGTGTCTATGGCAGACAAAAATATGGTGGTTGGCTACCTCCCAGATGAAAAGCCTAGTATTGGTAAAGCAATTGTATTTGCTTTACAACAGTTTTTAGTAATGCTTCCTGCTACAATTTTAGCAGCAATCATTATGAATGGTAATGGTATGGTTATATATAGTATTCCTGCAGCAGTATTTGCTAGTGGGGTTGCGACAATTAGTTTTCTATTTATAACCAAATTTAAAATACCGTTATATTATGGTTCTAGTTTTTCATATATTCCAGCTGTTGGGATTGTCGTTGGTTATGCAGTAAATAGTTTAATGATTACAGATAACATCCAAGTTCTTGGAGCAATCTTAATAGCATCAGTAATTTCCGGGTTAATGTCAATTGCTGCTGGTTTATTAATAAAGTATTTTGGTAAAGAAAAAATAGACCAAATTCTACCTGGTCATATTACCGGAATGATCGCAATGATTATTGGTTTGTCCTTGGCCGGAAATACAGTAGGTAGCATTTTAACGCCTAATCCAGGGTTATATGCTGGTAATGATTGGTTATCGGTATTAGTTGCACTTATTACATTTTTAACGATAAGTGTTTTAACTGTTGTATTAAGAAAAGGTTTTATTAGTCAGATCCCAATTTTAATTGGACTTGCAGTTGGTGTTATATTTTCATATACAATATGGGTGCCATTTTCAGAATCTACTGGTGGATATACACAATACTTTAATGATTTAAAAGTTGCTAGTACTGTAAAAATGTTAGATGTAATGCCTTGGAATACAATTCCAGCGGCATTTAGTAATCCGTCATTAATATGGGTGGCAATACTTGCAATCTTCCCAATCGCATTTGCGACAATTCCAGAATCTGCAGCTCACGTTAATCAAATTGATTTATATGTAAATGATTTATCATCTCAAAAAGGTGGTAAAAATTATAATATTTCAGAACTATTAGATCAAAACTTAATTG
>Ga0209075_1002276_pt1 | contig 17081 bp, 18 predicted proteins | sample Stecom2011_FD_187523 | JGI IMG/M metagenome (GOLD analysis project Ga0209075, IMG submission 187523) | Agricultural soil microbial communities from Utah to study Nitrogen management - Steer compost 2011 (SPAdes) (version 2) | ecosystem: Environmental > Terrestrial > Soil > Agricultural land...
TTAAAGCAAAAGCAGATACCCGTTGACGTGCTTTTGCTTTATGGTTTGTACCGCAATGGTTGCACAGCCGGCTTTGCCAACCGGGCAAGACGCTATAAAGTGATGTGGTTCAACAAGGAGCACCATCTTTTCAGGTAGATTGGTCATGGCTATTTTGGATGGCATGTACAAAATGGCAACCTGCCGTCCGGATGGGCGTTGTACACCCGTTTATGCACAAAATCAAAGCAGAAACAGAATGAAACACCGAAACCGAATTTGCATCGCCATGCTGCTGGTATCAGCCACTACCCTGGCCGCTACAGAGCAGCGCAGCATCATTGCGCCCGGCGTGGAAAAAATTGTGCATGCCAATGGTGCGGTCGAGTACCGGCAGGTAGAAAGGCAGCCTGCACCGGCAGGGCCGGCCGCCGTTGCCGTGCCGGCGACATCTTCGGTTCTTGACAAGAAGCCAGGCCAAGAATTGCAGGCCACCCTGGCTCCGGCCAGCAGCCAGGGTGCAAAAATTTACAAGTTCCGTGACAAAAATGGTGTGGTGACTTACCAAAGCAGGAAGCCTGCTGAAGGTATCGCGTACACGGAGTTCAAGCCCAAGCCGGACTGCTTTGCCTGCATGGCAGGCTCTGGGGTCAACTGGGAAACGACACCACTGTTCGTCGGTCGTTACGAGCAGGAAATTTTGCATCATGCACGGCTGCACGGCGTCAGTCCGGCATTGGTCAAGGCGGTCATTCATGCCGAATCAGCGTTTAATCCAAGGGCGCGCTCGAAGGTTGGGGCACAGGGGTTAATGCAGCTGATGCCGGCTACAGCTGCCGAGCTGGGTGTAACCAGTCCTTACGATCCAGAGCAAAATATTGGGGGAGGTGTGCGCTACCTTGCCATGTTGCTGCGGATGTACAATAACGACGTGCGCCTGGCCACTGCAGCCTACAATGCCGGCCCGGGGGCTGTGCGACGCTACAATGGAGTGCCGGCATATCCGGAGACACGGGCTTATGTGCAGCGGGTTGCCATTCTGGAGCGCCGCTACCGGCATGGTGGCGAAGTGCGGGCAGCCAGCGCCAGCTGGCGGTAAGAATAACGGCAGCCGCCCGGCTGCCGTTTTGATATGGCCGGTGGCTGCTTACTTTGCCAGCAGCTTTTCTACATCGGCAGCAATGTCGGCTGAAGCCTGATTATAGTAATCCGTCAAGGCTTTGCCCGGCTGCATGGCCTTGGCGTGATCATGCAGGACGAGCTCGATATTTTTCTTTTCCAGCTTTGTCAGCGCTTCCTGGGCGGCTGCCCGCTGCGGCTTTTCAAACTCAAAGGGCAGGGTGGCAACCAGGGTAACCTTGCTGCCCAGCTCCAGCGCCAGATCAATGATGACCGGAGCCGCACCGGTAGCGGTACCACCGCCCAGCCCGGCCAGCAGGATCAGGCGGTCGGCGCCGCGGATGGAGTAGCGCAGGTCTTCCAGTGACTCCTCTGCTGCCAGCTGGCCGCGATGCACTGACTGGGCCGGTTTGCCTTCACAGGTGCTGATGCCGATTTGAAGGCGTTGGTCAAACGAGCTGTTGGCCAGGGTTTCGGCATTGGTATTGACTGCCAGAACATCACAGCCCAGCTCCTGCTTGACGCGACTGGCAATGTTCATGCCTGCACCGCCCAAGCCCATTACTAGAGTTTTACGCATGAAAAGGTCTCCATCTGGAAATAAAGAATGAAGGCACCTGCGTGTGATGGATGCCTTCCCGAAATACTTTACATGACGCAGGCCCCCTGGCTGCATGACGGCAGTCAGGGGAGCCGGACAGGAAACCGGATACATTGCCTGGCAGGCCGGCCGCCGGCGTTAACATAAGCGAAGGTAGCACGGTTGTAAATACACTCAAAGGGCTTGCATCTGTTATGTCCGGGTTTGCAGCTCAACGACCAGGGTCTGGCCAGCAACAGCAACCACGCGTACAGGCTGGCCTTCTGCGGGTTGTGCCTGGCAGCTGGCGGGATAGCTGCTGTCTTCAAGCCGTACCCGGCCATGACCGTGTTCAAAGGCCTGACTGACCACTGCAGTGCGTCCAATAAAACCCTCCAGCCCCTGGTTCAGCTCAGAGGGTTGTTGACGTACCAGTTTTTTTTGCCACTTCAGGCCGGCAGCCACTGCCATGCAGGTGCTAATGGCCAGTGCAAGCAGTTGCCAGGCTGGGTCGGCTCCAGGGACCACCAGCAAAAACAGTCCGACCAGGGCTGCGCCGAGGCCGAGCCAGATGAGAAAAATGCCGGGGATGATGATTTCCAGTATCAGCAGCACAGCTGCAGCGATCAGCCAGTACCAGTGGGAGGCGAAAATCAGCTCCAGCATTATTTGGCCTGTGTGTTTTTCAGCAGTTCGGTAATGCCGGCAACTGCACCGGTGACGCCAGAGGCTTCCAGTGGCATCAGGACCAGCTTGCTGTTATCGCCCTGGCCGATGTGTTGCAGCGCTTCAACATACTTGACACCGAGAAAGTATTGCAGTGCCTGTACATCACCTTCGCTGATGGCCTGGGACACCACACGGGTGGCCTTGGCTTCAGCCAGCGCCTCACGCTCGCGGGCCTCGGCGTTGAGGAACGCTGCTTCTTTTTCACCCTGGGCCTGCAGCACCTGGGCTTCGCGCTGACCCTGGGCCTGCAGTATGGCTGCTTCCTTGTCGCCGTTGGCCTTGGTAACCACGGCACGGCGGTGCCGCTCGGCAGTCATTTGCAGGTTCATGGCTTCTTGCAGCTCGGATGACATGCTCAGGTCACGGATTTCGATTCGGGTCACTTTGATCCCCCAGGGGGCGGTGGCCTGGTCGACTGCAGCCAGTAAGCGCTCGTTGATTTCCTCGCGATTGGACAGCATGTGGTCCAGTTCCATGGAGCCAAGTACCGAGCGCAGGTTGGTAATGGTGAGGTTAACAATGGCGTAGGTCAGGTTGTTGACCTGGTAGGCAGCCCTGGATGCTTCCATGATGCGGTAAAAGACGACCCCGTCTGCAGTGACGGCAGCGTTGTCTTTGGAGATAACGGTCTGGGAGGGGACGTCCAGCACAGACTCCATCATCGACAGGCGAAAACCGACCCGGTCAACGAAAGGAATGATCAGGTTCAGGCCGGGCTCAAGTGTTGTGGTATAGCGGCCGAAGCGCTCTACGGTCCATTGATGGCCTTGAGGCACCACCTTGACACCAGTAAAGAAAAATATCACCACGAGTGCAAGCAGGATGGCAAAAAAAGGTAGTAGTGCGTCCACAGCAGGCTCCTTCAATACAGTGGCGGCAGCTTGTGCCAGGTTCGGTGAACGGTGGATTATGCTGTTTTTTATCGACGAATCATATCACTAAGCGGCTTGAGAGGCTGCTGGGAGTGAAAAATGTGCAGCAGTTGCTGTTTTTGGGTTGTCAATAGATGTTTGGCAGCCTCAACGGTCTGCGGCACGGGTGCTGTCGTGGCCGTGCAGTGTCAAGCTTGGTCACTGTGTGCACCGTCCTGGCGCAGTGAAAAAGCAGATTGTGGATGGTGGGTCATATATGGACCGGTTAGACTTTTGTGGGGTTTCGCCCGACGCCGGGTGAACGTATAGTGGCAACCGTCTACCTCCTGCGAGAAGACAAATTCATGCGTAGCGTTCCTCCCCCGGAACGTTTTTGAAGACGGTCATTTGACCGTCTTTTTTTTGCGTGCAGAAAAATCTGTGCTGTGTATGCTGGAGGGACACAAACCGGCAGGAGTAGATTCCATGACAACGGCATATAAGGTTACCCACAACGAGCAGTCTGGAAGTTTTGAAGTATTTGTTGAAGGGCATCGTGCCCATTTGGATTACCGCAGGGTGGACGACAGCACCCTGGATTTTTGTCATACCTTTGTACCCGGCGAGCTGCGTGGCAAGGGTTTGGCGGCTGTAGTGACAGCGGCAGCTCTGGAGTATGCCCGTGATAATGACCTGAGGGTTATTCCAAGCTGCAGTTATGTCGAGGTGTATCTGAAGCGCGAAGCAGGCAAGGCCTGAGGTGGCCGCGGCCGGCGAAAGGGCGGGTGCTGTATAGGAGTGATGCGGACCTGGCATAAAGCACCCCGGCTGTTGTCGGGGTGCTTTATATGGCCGTGCCGGATTACGTGCCGCCAGGGTGTAATTGCTTGTCAGGCCCCGGTGTGTGCCCCGGTACAGCTGCGCAGCAGTTAGCGCTGCGGGTCAAATATTTGCTTTATATTTATAAACTGCACTTTTTCCGGCTTTGTCTGGGCGGCCGCTGCTAAAGCGGAATTGCGCTTTAGCAGCGGGCTGGCGGCTTATTGGCTGCGCTGACGTTTTGGTAGCACATCTTTAAGCTTGTCACGCATGTTGCGCAGGGCTTTTTCGGTGGTATCCCAGTCGATGCAGGCATCGGTAATGGAAACACCGTATTTGAGCTGACTGATGTCGTCACCAATGGGCTGATTGCCCCAGCCCAGATGGCTTTCGATCATCAGGCTGCTGATGGAGGTGTTGCCATCAACGATCTGGTTGGTGATGTTTTCCAGCACCAAAGGCTGTAGCGCCGGGTCCTTGTTGGAGTTGGCGTGGCTGCAGTCGATCATGATATTGGGTGTGATCTTGTTTTTGAGCAGCTCTTGCTCACAGAGGGCAACGCTAACCGAGTCATAGTTGGGTTTGCCGTTGCCGCCACGAAGAACCACGTGGCCGTACTGGTTGCCTTTGGTAGTAACAATGGACACTTGGCCGCATTGGTCGATACCGAGAAAACGGTGCGGGCTGGAAACAGACTGCAACGCATTGATGGCTACGGTCAGGCCACCATCGGTGCCATTTTTGAAACCGACCGCCGAGGACAGGCCGGAGGCCATTTCACGGTGGGTCTGGGATTCGGTGGTGCGTGCGCCAATGGCCGACCAGCTGATCAGGTCCTGCATGTACTGCGGTGTGATGGGGTCCAGCGCTTCAGTGGCGGTAGGCAGGCCTTTTTCGGCCAGGTCCAGCAGCAGCTGGCGACCGATGTGCAGACCGTCTTCGATACGGAAGGAGTCATCCAGGAAAGGGTCGTTGATCAGACCTTTCCAGCCCACGGTGGTGCGCGGTTTTTCGAAATACACACGCATGACGATATACAGGGTGTCAGCCAGCTCATCGGCCAGCGCCTTTAAGCGATCGGCATATTCGTGGGCTGCTTTCAGGTCGTGGATGGAGCAAGGGCCGATAACGATGAACAGGCGGTGATCCTTGCCGTCAAGAATGTCGCGTACAACCTGACGTCCCTCGCTGACGGTTTTGCGGGCTTTGTCGGTGAGCGGAATTTTTTCTTTCAGCTTTTCAGGTGTGATAAGTGGGATATTGGAAGAGACGTTCAGGTCGCTAATAGGTAAATCGGCCATGGGGGATTACTCGAGAGATGATGTAATTGCGTTAAAAACAATAAAAGGAATCTAGGAACCTTAACCTTTTGCCGGGCGAAATTGAAGCCCAATGCGTAAACTGGCTTGGAAAAGCCTATATATTACGAGGCGGTGCGGGCCCTAGGTTGGGTATAGGGGGGGCAGTGGCGGGCTGCTGTGCTGCTGCTGTTGCTTGATAACCCGCTTAAGTGCCTGCCACAGGCGGTCGCCATCCCAAGTGGCGGCGTTGGGGGAGTATAAGACTTCATTGAGCTCTCGCATGGCGGTCAGCAGCTCAGGATACTGACGGCTTAGGGTGGCGTGCGTGCAGTCATGTTGGCGTAGCCACTGATCCAGCAGGGTGCGGGCGTGTTGCGCCTGATGCTGCTTGCAGGCTTGCCTGAGCTCTTCTTGCAAGCGTGCGGCCTTGCGGGTGCTGGTTGCGGGCATGACAGCAGGCTGACGCCGGGCGCGACGCCACAAGATAGCGAACAGCAGGCTGGACAGGGCTAATGTCAGTGATACAGCCTGCCAGAGATAGCGTGGAGCAGCCAGGCGGGGAACAGGTGCCGCTTGTTCAGCTGGCTGAAGACTGGTGACGTGCAGTTTGCGGGCCTGGGTGGTGGCCCATTGCAGGCTGTCGGTTTCGGTATCCCACCAGGGCAGCTGCAGTGCTGGTAATTCCAGAGTGCCAGTTTGCCGGGCAACCAGCAGCAGCTGTTCGTGCTGTCGGACCTGCAAGCCGCTGGCGGCTTTTTTCTGGCTGTGTTCAGCCGGGTTGGGGTACAGCCGGAAGCCTGCCAACTGCTGTGGCAACATGGAAGGAAGAGCGCTGGCCGGCTGGTCTTCCAGCTCCAGTGTAATGCTGTAGGGCAGCGCCTGCTCAAGGCCGATATCAATTTCATCGGGAATGCTGTGCCGCAGCTGCAAGTTGCGGGCTGGCAACCAGACGGCACCAGCAGGAAAAGTTGCAGGCGGGGGGGCCACACGAAGTGGAATTTCTGCGCTTTTGACTTGGATTTGCCGGCCCGGCGCGGACAACACAGGATCTTCCAGTGAGTGGGCATCATTACCGGCCAGGGTTGCGGTGAACGTTTGGGGGGCTATGCTCAGTGTGCCGGTGGTTTGCGGGAATATCGCATAGCGCGCTTCAATTACGCCATAGCGGATGCCGTGAATGTACTGTTGGTAGCTGACGGGTTCGCCGAGGCTGAGTACGCGTGCGCCGTCAATGTTCAGGGGGCTGAGCTGGCCGTCACTGAACAGGGGCACAGAGTGGTGAATTTTTACGGTCAGTATCGCTTGCTGCTGCACATATAGTTCTTCGTGATCAAGGCTGGAGTCGATATACACAGGCTCCAGACTGACGCTTTGGCTGCTGTTGCGCTGCTTCACTTCAATACGCAGCGGGGCTGACAGCAGCTCGCCAAGACGCAGGGCGGGTATGGTCAGGTTGCCTTCGCGTCTGGGCTGCAGCCGCAGAAGCCAGCGGCTGTAGCGTTGGCCGTTATCTTCAACTAAAGGCTGGTGCTGGCTGGATAGCAGTTTGAAGTTTTGTTGTAGCGGGGAGATGTCGGGATCGACAAAGTAGTCTGGCTGGTCCAGCTCCAGGGTCAGCAGCAGGCTTTCGCCTGGTTGCAGTTCGTAGCGGTCGACCCGGGCGGTAAAGCTGGCTGCCTGCGCCAGGCTGGCGAGCTGGCACAACAGGACTGTCAGCAGCAGTATCAGGGTGCGGGCTGTGACAGTTCCTGGTGAAACTTGCGTTTGAGCAAGACAGCCGGGTTGTCGGGAATTTGCTGGAGCCATGTGTCTAGTGAGCCGTATTGGTGTATCGGGTCGGGATTCTGCAGTGTAGCAGTTTTTCCAGTCTGCTCCTGCTCGCTGGGTGCGGAGGTCAAGGTGTCTGCGGCAGACCCGGGTAGCGGGGTGGCGGCTGTGCTGGCGCGTTGCTGCAAGCGACGGGCCAGCATCAGGTTGTCTTGTGCTTGCTGTAGCTCTGGGGCCAGCACCAGGGCTTGCCGGTAGGCGGCAGCTGCTGACTGGTAGTCACCAAGTTGCATGAGGCTGTTTCCCCTGTTGTAGTGGGCAATAACACTGTCGAGCCCCGAAAAATAGTCGTGTGCCAGCTGGTAGTTGTCCGCGTGGTAGGCTGCAATCCCCAGCCAGAGTGGGTCTTGCAGGTGTTGCAGGGCAGTGACCGGGTCCTGTTTGACCTGCTGCATCGGTGACTGCCCGGAGTCGGTTGCCAGTGCCGGAGCAGATGGGGGAAGGAGCATCAGCAGGGGCAGCAGGGCAAACAGCCAGCCCTTGCGTGCCAGCGGTGCCAGCACAAACAGCAGTGGAATAAGCAGCCAGTACCCCTGGTCATGCGTGGATGGGTTGCCGGTAGCGCGCAGGGTGCCGGCTGTGTTGCGGGCAAACAGACCGGTTTGCAGCAGGTCGGCATTGCTGTATTGCAGCCGGGCATAGGTGGCGCCGGTGTGTTGTGCCAATTGTTGCAAGGAGTCTTCGTGCAAGCGGCTGAGGGGCTGGCTGGAGTTGAACTGGCCGGTGACAGGGTCTGGCACAGGGGCACCCTGCCGGGTGCCAATACCGATGATGCCCAGGCTGACTTGCGGGTGCTTGCGGAGCTGGCGAGTGATGGCAGCTTGCTCTTGTGCAGACAGGTTGCTGGTGAGCAGGGCGATGCGCCCAGAGCCGTTGGCTCCGTTGTGCAGCAGGGCCAGGGCCTTGGCAATTGCAGCAGCTGCATCGCGCCCGGGCCTGGGCAGCAAGGAGGGGTGCAGGGCTTGCAGCAGGTTGTTAGCCATTTCCGGGTCGGTCGACAGGGGCAGTAGCATGTGTGCAGAACCGGCATACACTACAATTGCAGTTTGTCCCGGCAGTTGGGCTTGCAACATGTCGGCGGTTTTGCTGCGCAGCAGGTGCAGACGGCTGGGCGGCAGATCGCTGGCCAGCATGTCGGGAGTCATTTCGATGACTATTACCAAGGGGGCCGGTACTTCTCTTTTGGAGGAGCTATAACCGGGTAGTTGTGGGGCAGAAAGGGCTGTGCCGGCCAGCAGGGCTGCGGCGGCCAGTAGCAGCCAGACTGCCCTGTTACGGTATCCGGCAGCTTGTTGCAGCAGCCATGGCTGGAAAGCGGGCGGCAAGAGTTTGTGCCAGTGGCTGCCCCGCTTTTGTTGTCGATAGAGCAGCCAGAGAAAAAAACAGGCGACAGGTATCAGCAGCAAAGATTCTGGCTTGCTGAAAGTGGGCAGCAGACTGCTCATGGTTCGGCCTCGTGCCGGATCGCTGGATTGCCTTGCCACAGCAAGCATGCAGCCTGAAGCATGGCGAGCAGCAGGGCGCCCAGCAATGGCCATGAATACAGCTCCTGTGCTTGCAGAGTGCTGCGGGCCGAGAGGTTGGCAGGCAAGCTGTCAAGCAGCTGCAACAAAGGCTCCAGCGTGTTATCGGTGACATGCAAGGCACGTCCGCCGGTGAGCCAGGCAATTTCTTGCAACAGCGCCAAGTCGGGGCCGTCCTGATTGCCATTGCCGGGCTGCCCAATGCCCAAAGCGTGAATGCGGATTCCTTCACGTGCGGCAAACCGGGCGGCAGTGCGTGGCGGCATTATGCCGCTGTTGTTGGCGCCGTCCGTAAGCAAAATCAGGTTGCGCTCGGTGGCCGGCAGTTGACGCAGTTTTTTGATACCCAGTCCGATGGCATCGCCGATGGCAGTATTGTCCCCGGCTATGCCGGGACTGGCGGTGTCCAGCCAGTGATGCAGACTGATATGGTCAAACGTCAAAGGCGATTGCAAAAAAGCTTCGCTGGCAAAGAAAATCAGTCCGAAACGGTCTTCAGGCCGTTGCTCCAGCAGTTGCAGAACCAGTTGTCGGGTAGCAGCAAACCGGCTGACACCCGGGGTGTCCAGGTCTTCTTTCAGCATGGAGGCGGACAGGTCAAAGGCCAGCATGCTGCTGCGCGCAGTCATATCCAGGGGGCGTTGAAGTTCCAGCCATTGCGGCCGTGCTGCGGCCAGCAAGACCAGCAGCCAGATGAGAGCAGGCAGGACAAGCCGCATATGTTTGCGCAGGCGCTTGTGGCTGGCCAGAGTTGTCAGCTGGTCGTAGAAAGGTACCCGCAGAGCACTGACTGCGGGCGTGCTGGGGGGGAGCCAATAACGCAGTAAAACCGGCAGCGGCAGCAGGAGGAAAACCAGGGGCCAGGCCAGACTGAGCATCAGGTGTCTCCTGCAATGTGCCGGCTGGTTAAGGGTAGCGTGTGCAGGCTATACATGGGCACGCATCCAGGTGGCGATGGCATTGTGCAGACCGTTGATATCGTTTTCGTCAAGGCGGCAGTCAGGCTGGTAGCTGCCTTGTACCAAAATCATCCAGCGGGTTAGCCCGGCTGCAGGGCAACGGCTGTCAAGAAAAGCCAGCCACTCACGGCCACTGAGCCTGTGACTGGCAATGTCTGGATAGCGCACGGCACAGAACCGCTTGAGCAGCAGGTTCAACTGTTGCAGCCAGGGGCCGGCCTGGTCGTCCGGACCGGGTCGGGGCAATTGTTGCAGTTGATTCAGGGCTTCTGACAGCTGACTGTCCGGCTGGCCACCGGCTGTCTGGTCATTCGGCCGGGACCGGCGGTACAGCCAAAGGCTGACAAGTACGAAAGCCAGTAGCAGACCGGCCGGAAGGAGCCAGTCATATGGCAGCAGCCTTGCTGTTTCCACTGGCGGGGTCGTGGCCGGATACAGGAGAGGATGCATTGATTCAAGCACCTGCGACACGGAGGCCCTCCTGCAGGCTGGCCAGTTGCTGTGCAAGACTGTTGGCCGTAGTGAGCGGCAGCAAAACTGCGCGCTGGCGGATAGCAAGCTGCTGCCAGTGGGCGCGCACCTGGCTGGCCTGCTGCTGCCAGCGGTGGGCCAGCTGGTGCTGATGCCGAAGCTGCAGCCGGCCTTGTCGGCCTGCCAGCGCCAGGTGCTGGCTGGTTGGCAGCTGGTGTTCGAGCGGATCTGAAATCGGCAGCCAGATGTTTTGATACTGTGCTGCCAGCGCTCCGAGCAGACTGGTCACGTCTGCGTCCAGGTGGTTTTCGCTGCAAACCAGAATCAGCAAGCTTTCTGGTCGTAGCTGGTTTGGACAAAACTTGAGTGCTTGTAGCAAGGGATTGCCCGAGCTTGCAGCAAAGGGGGTGACCAGTGCACGGTTCGCCTGGCAAATGCTGTGCAGCAGGTGCAAAGTGCCTTTTTGATTGCGCATGGGTGTGGTTAATTGGCTGTCTTTCCCATTAAACACCAGACCGCCGACACGATCATGTGCTGATGTGGCAGCCCAGGCAAACAGGCTGGCTGCCAGGGCGGCCTGAACAGACTTGAAGTTGCCCTGGCTGGCAAAGAACATGGCGGGACTTTGCTCGACGACAATAAAGACCGGGCGATCACGCTCACGGTGAAACAGGCGGGTTTGCACAGCACCGGCCCGTGCCGTGGCGCGCCAGTCAATATGTCGTGAATCATCACCGGGCTGGTAGTCACGAACCTGGTCAAATTCGGTGCTCTGGCCGTGCTGGCGTGCCAGATGCTGGCCTGTGGTCCCGCTGCCCGGTTGTCTGCGGCCTGTGTCCGGCTGGCGGGATAGCCAGAAACGGGTATCAAGCAGCTGTGTCAGCTGCACGTGGGTGTGGCCCAGGCTGTTCATGCTTAGGCCACGGGCACTGTATCGAGAATTCGCTGCATGACCTGGCCAGTATCAATGCCGGCGGCGAGCGCGGTGTAGGAGAGGCTTAGGCGGTGCCGGAAGGTATCGGCCAGAACCGCCTGGATGTCGTCGGGGCTGACAAAATCGTGCCCGGCCAGCCAGGCGTGCGCCCTTGCACAGCGGTCCAGTGCTATGGATGCACGGGGGCTGCACCCCATGTATAGCCAGTCGGCCAGCTCATTATCGTATTTGGCCGGATGACGTGTAGCCATCACCAGTTGTACCAGGTAGGCCTCGACATTGTCGGCCATGTACAGTGACAGGATTTCCCGGCGGGCCTGGAAGATATCCTTGATGGACAGTTTATGCTGTGGTTCGGCCTGTCCGTGCAGGGCTTGCTGCCGGACCTGCTGAATGATCTGGCGCTCGACATTAGCGTCAGGAAACTGCACGTTGACCTGCATCAGAAAGCGGTCAAGCTGGGCTTCGGGCAGTGGGTAGGTACCCTCCTGTTCGATCGGATTCTGGGTGGCCATGACGAGGAACGGCTCGGGCAGCGGATAGGTGTGCTGCCCAACGCTGACCTGCCGCTCGGCCATGGCTTCAAGCAGGGCCGACTGCACTTTGGCCGGCGCACGGTTGATTTCATCGGCCAGTAGCAGGTTGTGAAATACCGGGCCGGCCATGAACTCGAAACGGGCTTGTTCGGGGCGGTAAATGTCGGCGCCGGTGATATCGGCTGGCATCAGGTCGGGAGTGAACTGAATGCGCTTGAAACTGGCATCCACACCCAGTGCAAGGTCTTTGATCGCCTTGGTTTTCGCCAGCCCGGGTGCGCCTTCGACCAGCAAGTGGCCGTCTGCCAGCAGGGCGATCAGTAAACGGTCAAGCAGCTGCTCCTGGCCATGGATCTGGCTGGTCAGATAGTGTCGCAGGGCGAGGATGGCTTCACGATGTTTCATGATGGTTGCCAGGGTTGACAGGATCGGTTTAGTCTATCTGGAAATCTGCCTAATGTGAACGAGCCGGCTGCTGACAAGAAGTGGAAAATTTGGTGTCTGTTAGTTGGTTGGCACCTGCCGCGGACAGGCAGGGATCAGTACTGGTAATTATGTTGTTTGCAGGCTCTCTGGGTGATTGGCAGTGAGTTGAAAGTCAGCCGCACAGTGGAAATGCAGGGGCTGCAGACTCACCGGGTGGGCGAAAGCCAGCTCGGTTGCGTGCAGGCACATCCGTGAGGCGGCCTGCAGGGCGGCAGGGTGTGCGTACAGCGGGTCGCCAAGGATGGGGTGGCCCAGGCTGTTCAGGTGTATGCGCAGCTGGTGTGAGCGGCCTGTGTAGGGGGTCAGTTCAACCCGGCTGTATGATTTTTTCCTTGCCAGCAGGCGCCAGGAAGTTAGCGCCGGCTTGCCGTGGACCCAGTCAACAATTTGCCGTGGCTTGTTGGGCGGATCGTAGCGCATAGGCAGGTCAATCTGGCCTGCCTCGCCTGGCAAGCTGCCCCAGCACAGGGCCTGGTACCGCCGCAGTACCCGGCGCTCACGGAACAGGCGTGACAGTTCAGAGTGTGCTTGCGGGGTGCGGGCCAGCACCATTAGGCCGGTGGTTTCCCAGTCCAGCCGGTGCACGATGAGTGCTTCGGGGTAACCGTTTTGCTGCAGGCGCAGGATCAGGCAGTCTTTGTTGTTTTCAGCACGGCCCGGTACCGAGAGCAGCAATGTGGGCTTGTTGACTATCAGCAGGTGCGGGTCGCTGTAAAGAACTGGAATTTCGGACAGGGGCATGCAGGGCTCCTGGTGAAGGCAGGTGACAGCGAGTGAGATGCATGACCAGAAAGGACCGGCAGCAGGGTGTGCCGGCCACTTGGCGGCTCAGCGATCGGGCAGGGTGACATTCAGCTCCAGAATGGAGCAATTGCCCTGGTTGTCCAGGGCAACCTGGACCTGTTCACTGTCGATGTTTACATATTTGCGGATCACTTCGACCAGCTCTTTCTGCAGCTCGGGCAGGTAGTCCGGTTCATCGGTGCGGCCGCGTTCGTGGGCAACAATGATTTGCAGGCGCTCTTTGGCGATGGAGGCACTGTTCTGTTTGTTGCGTGAACGAAAGAAGTTAATGATGCTCATTGTGCTGTGTTAGCCTCCGAACATGCGCTTGAGGAAGCCTTTTTTCTGGATTTCCAGGAAGCGGTGCGGGATGTCTTTGCCCAGCAGGCGCTCAACGGCATCGCTGTAGGCCTGCCCGGCGTCGCTGGTCTCGTCAAGGATCACCGGGATGCCCTGGTTGGATGCCTTGAGTACGGCCTGTGACTCGGGAATCACGCCGATCATTTTGATGGAAAGGATTTCCTCAACGTCCTCGACACTGAGCATCTCGCCGGTAGCAACACGTTCAGGGCAGTAGCGGGTCAGCAGCAGGTGCTCGACGATTGGCTCACGTCCTTCTTCGGCACGCCTGGACTTGCTTGACAGCAGGCCCAGCATGCGGTCGGAGTCTCGTACGGAAGACACCTCCGGGTTGGTGACCACAATGGCTTCATCGGCCAGGTACATGGCCAGGTGGGCGCCCTTTTCGATGCCCGCCGGAGAGTCGCAAATCACGTAGTCGAAATCTTCGCTGAGCTCGGTGAGGACTTTTTCCACGCCTTCCTGGGTCAGGGCATCCTTGTCGCGGGTCTGGCTGGCAGCCAGGATGTAAAGGTTTTCCAGGCGCTTATCCTTGATCAGCGCCTGGTTGAGAGTGGCATCACCATTGATTACGTTGACAAAGTCATAGACCACGCGACGCTCGCAGCCCATGATCAGGTCAAGGTTGCGCAAGCCTACGTCAAAGTCGACGATGACGGTTTTGTGGCCGCGCAAGGCCAGGCCTGTGCCCAGGGCGGCGCTGGTTGTGGTTTTGCCCACACCGCCTTTACCTGAAGTTACAACGAGAATCTTTGCCAAGGGAATCACCTTAAAATTAATGGAAAGTGGCCGAACAAATATGGGCAAGTATAGTCGCTTGCTTTTGTTTGCGCACCTGTAAAAGCCGTCTGTCCCGAGTTAGAGTGCAACAATGTGCATCTGTTCACCATCAAGGGAGATTTGTGCCGACTCGCCCCATGCCGGAATCCGGCGCAGGTCTTCGGCAATCTTGTATTGGCCCGCGATGGACACCAGTTCTGCACCCAGTTGCTGGCAGAAGATGCGTGCTTGAGCATTGCCGCCAATGCCGGCCAGGGCGCGTCCGCGCAGGGCACCATAAACGTGAATATGGCCGTCGGCCAGCAGCTCGGCACCGGCGCTGACCGATGCGGTGACGATCAGGTCGGCATTTTTGGCGTAAATTTGCTGGCCACTGCGTACAGGTGTGCTGATGATGCGGGCTGGCAGCAGCTCTGGCGCTTTTGTAACGGGTTTCTGCGCGGGCAGTGCGCGGTCACGGGCCAGCGACAAGGGCAGGGTGGGCAAGTCGATGGCCGCAGCGGCAGCCAGTTCGTCTTCCTGCTCGGTGCGGATCGCCAGCGGGCGCAGCCCGTGCTTGCGGCACAGGGCCAGCAGTTCGGCCAAGTCTGGTAGCTCGCCTTCCTGGCGCTTGTCCAGGGCCAGAATTAGCGGAGCGTTCTGGAAAAAATCCGGGGCCTGGGCCGCCTTTTCTGCCAACTGGTTATCCAGTACTGTCAGGTCGTTGCTCAGCAACTCCAGTGTAGTCAGGGTCAGCATGCTGCCTTTGAGGTGGAAGGCGGGTGGTTGCTGTGGGATATCCTGTTCCGGTAAATCTGTTGAGTGCATGATTAATTCCGTGGCAAAAAACTAGTCTTATAGCGGCAAGCGTGCGAGTCTGCAAATTTTTCCGTAAACTGGGCAAGTGTTTCGAGAACAGGAAACGAGCAGGCAGGGTATGAAAGAAAATCGCTTCCGCTGGCAGTTTTTGCACCCCAGGTTTTGGTTGTTGTGGTGGGGGCTGGCGGTATTGTGGCTGCTGGTACAGCTGCCTTATCCGGTTCTGCTGCGGCTGGGCCGCGGGCTGGGTGCCCTGATGTACCGGTTTGCCGGCTCGCGCCGGCATATTGCCCGGCGCAATCTTGAGCTTTGCTTTCCCGGGCTCACCGATACCGAACGGGACCATCTGTTACGGCAAAACTTTGCATCCACAGGCATTGCTTTTTTCGAGATGGCGATGAGCTGGTGGTGGCCGAAAAAAAGGCTACAACAGCTGGCGCACATTGAAGGGCTGGAACACCTGCAGCAGGCCAGCCGGGATGGGCAGGGCGTCATTTTGATGGCGATTCACTTCACCACCCTGGAAATCGGCGCGGCGCTGCTGGGGCAGCAGCACACCATTGATGGCATGTATCGGGCGCATAAAAATCCGCTGTTTGATTATGTGCAGCGTCGTGGCCGCGAGCGTCACAATGCTGACGCTATTGCCATTGAGCGCGAAGATGTACGTACCATGATCCGCCATTTGCGCAAGGGACGAGCCATCTGGTACGCGCCAGATCAGGACTATGGTGCCAGGCAGAGCCTGTTTGTTCCGCTGTTTGGTGTACCGGCAGCAACAGTGACCGCCACAACCGGTTTTGCCAGACTGGGCCGTGCGCAGCTGATCACCATGCGCCAGACACGCCTGCCACAGGCGCAGGGTTATTTGCTGCAAATTGAGCCCGCCTGGCAAGATTTTCCAGGTGAGAGCGAGGAGCAGGATTGCTTGCGTATCAATCAGTGGGTGGAACAGGCCATCTGCGCACACCCGGAACAGTATTTGTGGAGCCATAGGCGCTTCAAGACCCGACCTGAGGGCGAGGCTAAAGTCTATTGAGCATCAGTGAGCATTTGTTTCGTAAGAAGAGTGCGCCGCCTGTACCGCAACAGGTCACCGGGCTGATCCTGTCCGGTGGTGGAGCCCGGGCTGCTTACCAGGTCGGAGTGCTCAAGGCTGTGGCTGACCTTTGGCCACAACCGGATGACAATCCGTTTCAGGTGATTGTCGGCACTTCGGCGGGTGCCATCAACGCGGTCAGTCTGGCCTGTGGTGCCAGTCACTTCAAGCAGGCTACCCGTCAACTGGAGAGCGTCTGGCAAAATTTCACCACCAATAAAGTGTACCGCACAGACTGGGGCGGCGTATTGCGCCAGGCTATGCGGTTTAGCCGTGTGCACCTGCTGGGGCTGGGCAGTGGACAGGTACCGCTGGCACTGCTGGATAACGAACCGTTGCGCGAGTTGCTGAGTAACGAGCTGGATTTCAGCGGAATCAGTCTGGCAATTGCCCGGCGCAAACTCCGGGCAGTGGGCATCACCGCTTTTTCATACCAGGATGCGCAGTCCATAACCTTTTACCAGAGCCGGGGCACAGTACTGCCCTGGCAAAGGTACCGGCGTCAGGGCATACCGATGCGGTTAGGGCTTGAACACTTGTTGGCCAGCGCGTCAATTCCCCTGTTGTTTCCGCCGGTACGGCTGGGTAGTGGCTTTTATGGTGACGGTGCTGTGCGCCAGACTGCACCGATCAGTCCGGCGCTGCACCTTGGTGCCAACCGGATCCTGGTGGTAGGGGTGAATAGCAGGCTGCGGGAGCAGACCGAACAGAGGATGCAATTGCGGGCTCCGACTCTGGCGCAGATCAGCGGTCATTTGCTCAACAGTACCTTCACAGACAACCTGGATTCGGACCTTGAGTTGCTTGAACGTCTAAACCAGCTGGGGGCGTTAATACCACGTGAACATCATTACACGCAGGAAGGGTTGGCGCCGGTGGAGGTGCTGGTGATTCAGCCGAGCCAGGTGATTGACGATATTGCGGTACGCCACCGGCATCAGTTGCCGTCATCCATTCGTACTTTTTTGCGCGGGCCCGGTGCGACCCGAAGTACTGGCGGCGGTGTTCTGAGCTATTTGTTGTTTGAAAAAGATTATTGTGCCGAGCTGATTGAGCTGGGGTATCAGGATGCGATCGCGCGAAAAGAAGAGCTGCTGGGCTTTTTTCAGCCCGCCCTGAGCAGGGAACAGGACAGCCTGTAGCTGTT
>Ga0209075_1002277_pt1 | contig 17071 bp, 16 predicted proteins | sample Stecom2011_FD_187523 | JGI IMG/M metagenome (GOLD analysis project Ga0209075, IMG submission 187523) | Agricultural soil microbial communities from Utah to study Nitrogen management - Steer compost 2011 (SPAdes) (version 2) | ecosystem: Environmental > Terrestrial > Soil > Agricultural land...
GAAACCTGACACTTGATGATTATAAACAACTTCAGGTTCTCATGGATCGCGTTTACGACGATATTGGCGGATCTTGGCCAAAAGACACCATAAAAGCGCTGGTTGAACAGTTCCCGGATGGACAGATCTGCATTGAGGACAACGGTCAGCTGGTTGCTGTCGCACTGACGGTCTCCGTCAAGTACGAGCGCTTTAGTAATCCGCACACCTACGATGATCTGATTTTGCGCAATGAGCAGATTTGGCACAATCCAAAAGGTGATTCCCTCTACGGGCTGGATGTTTTCATTCATCCGGATTACCGCGGATACCGGCTAGGTCGCCGCCTGTATGAAGCACGCAAAGAACTGTGCCGCTCGATCAACCTGCGGGCTATTCTCGCGGGTGGACGCATTCCCGGCTACTTCAAATATGCAGATCAGTACTCACCTGCAGAGTACATTGACCGGGTTGATCGTAAAGATATCTACGATCCGATTCTAAGCTTTCAGCTGTCCAATGATTTTAAAGTTACGCGTTTGATGCACAAATACCTGCCAGAGGATGAGAAATCTCTGGGGTATGCCACTCTGCTGGAATGGCGGAACATTCTATACACACCGCCATCCTCTGTATTGAACGAGAAAAAGACTCAGGTTCGCATGGGAGCGGTGCAATGGCAAATGCGTGAATTTGCCTCGGTCGAAGAAGTGCTGGAGCAAGTTGAGTACTTTGTGGACGCGCTTTCAGATTACAAAAGCGACTTTGCGCTTTTCCCGGAATTCTTCAATGCGCCGCTAATGGGTCTAACCGATCAAGTCGATCAAACCCGCGCCATTCGCTTTCTTGCCGGCTTTACCCAACAGTTCCGGGACCGCATGTCTGACATGGCGGTAAGCTACAACATCAATATTGTTACCGGCTCTATGCCACTGTTGGAGAATGACAGGGTCTACAACGTATCCTACCTTTGCCATCGCGATGGCCGAGTAGACGAACAACGTAAAATTCACATTACACCCCACGAACGTCGCGATTGGGTTGTAGAAGGTGGTAACAAGTTTGAAGTGTTCGATACAGATTCGGGGCGCGTCGCGATTCTAATCTGCTATGACATCGAATTTCCGGAGTTGGGCCGCATTGCAGCGTCCAAAGAAGTCGACATCATCTGTGTGCCCTTCTGGACAGATACCAAAAACGGCTATCTACGGGTTCGGCATTGCGCTCAGGCCCGGGCAATAGAAAACGAGTGCTATGTGGTGATCACCGGTAGCGTCGGGAACCTGCCCAAAGTGGAGAACCTGGACGTACAATACGCTCAATCGTCAGTGTTCTCACCGTCTGACTTTGCCTTCCCCCACGATGCAGTGATGGCAGAAACAACGCCGAATACAGAGATGATAATGTTTTCAGATATGGACCTGGAAAAACTTACATTGGTTCGCAATGAGGGGTCCGTAACCAACCTAAAAGACCGAAGAGTTGACATGTATGAAATTATCACCCGTTAAGTGTTGAACAAGGGTCTCAAAGGTTTATCGTATAGCACTGATGGCATTGCAAAAGCTTTGCCCAGTGTCTATTGTTTAATCAATATAAAGCCAGCCTCTGTAGAGACTCAGTATTCATGAATGAAGCGTTGCCCGATCTTGTTGTCCGTTTCACAATTCGGCATAGCCTATTCCGCAAAGAACGGGTGGAAGCTGCGTTGTTTGCGTTGGACGCTTATGGTTGCGTTATGAAGACGGATAAAATGTTCAATCCCGGCGATACCATTATGCTCGATCTGGTTATGGATATGCCATTTGACAAAATCCGCGCAGAGAACGTATCAGGGTTGGTTACCGAACGCAGAAAGCACTGCAGTAACTTCTTTTACTCCATTGATTTTTCGGATCTAAAGGCTGACGGTGACACCGCTCTTGAAGAAAAGTTGCGCCGTATCAGAGAGGTGCTTTCCAAAAAGCAGTCGTTGAAATCACGACGTTCCTCAGGTTCCATGCCCAACATGCGGCATATGGCCTGATTATTATCCGTTCTACCTGTCTGCAAGGAGACATACCCATGGCAAAAAATGCCAAATCGAGCGTTGATAAAATCGTTAAGAAGGTCAACAAGGAATTTGAGAAAACGTCCGCTCAGATTGAAGCTTTAATCAGCGATGCAATGAAGCACTTCGATAGCCTGCAACAGCAAGTTCAGGACCCTGTGCGTAAGCTGCTGAAGGAAGTTGATGAACTTCGCGAGCGCGAATTAAGACGTTTCAACGACGAATTTGAACGTCGTTTGGATGAGTTCCACGAGCTGCAATCCAACATTCTTGAGCGGCTGGGGGTTGCCTCCAAAGAAGACATTAAGAAAGCCGAAAAAGAGAGCAAAAAAGAGCTCAAGAAAAAGCCTGCAGCTAGCAAGAAGCCTGCGACTAAGAAGGCTGCTCCCAAAAAAGCCGCCGCTGCAAAGCCTGCCGCAAAAAAACCGGCCACCTCCAAGAAAGAAAAGAAACCGACCGACAAAAGCGACCTTACCTTGGTAAAAGGCATTGGGCCCGCAACAGCTAAAAAAATGAAAGAAGCCGGGATTACATCCATCGATCAAATAGCCAACCCATCCGAAGCGGATCAAGAAAAATTGAGCGCTTTCTCCAGCATCAAAGGCTTTGATCAACTCACAGCTGAAGCCAAGAAAATCAACTGATGCGAACGCCTGACCAGCCTGTTTTACGGGACATAGTCCTGATTGGCGGTGGGCACAGCCACGTCGGTGTACTAAAGCGGTTTGCAATGAAACCAGTACCCGGCGTGCGCCTGACCCTTATCTGCCGTGATACTCACACGCCCTACTCCGGAATGCTGCCAGGTTATGTGGCTGGACATTACAGTTACGACGATGTGCACATTGATCTGAGCCGTCTGGCAGAGTTTGCTGGAGCGCGGTTCTATCGTGCAGAAGCCATAGGCATTGATCGCACTAACAAACGGGTAATCTGTAAAGGTCGGCCGGATGTGCCTTACGACATACTATCCATCAACATCGGCTCATCGCCCAGAGTAAATGAAGTGGAAGGTGCTGCTGAATACGCAGTACCTGTAAAGCCGATTACCGGTTTCAACAACCGATGGCTTGCTCTGCTCTCGCGCATTGAAAGCCACGACGGGCCGCTTACTATTGGTGTTGTCGGTGCAGGTGCTGGCGGTGTTGAGCTTACTCTGGCTATGCAGTATCGGCTTAAAAACGAGTTGGAGCAGCGAGGTCAAGATTCTGATCAACTGCACTTTCATTTGTTTGATGCTGCAAACGAAATCCTCCCTACCCACAATGGGAAAGTGCGTGAAGTTTTTCGAAAAACACTCTCTGAACGGGGCGTAAAGCTTCACCTCGGCTCCCCAGTCGAAAAAGTCAGCGAAGGTTTGTTACGCACCGCCTCTGGCGAAACCCTTCAAACCGACGAAGTTCTCTGGGTAACCCGCGCTGGCGGGCCGTCTTGGCTGAAAGAAACGGGCCTAGCGCTCGATGACGGCCTCTTTTTAAGGGTCCGCGATACCCTGCAGGTAGAAAACGACGTCAACATTTTTGCTGCTGGCGACATTGCCAATGTTGTCAATCATCCCCGGGAAAAGGCCGGTGTATTTGCTGTCCGCCAGGGGCCGCCTTTAGCGGACAATCTCAAACGCTTGGCACTTGGTAAGGCACCGAAGGATTTTCATCCCCAGAAAAAATGGCTTGCGCTTATCAGCACCGGTGATAAGTATGCCGTCGCCTCTCGCGGTGACACTCAGCTTGAAGGTGCGCTGGTGTGGCGTTGGAAAGACTGGATAGATCGTCGGTTTATGAATAAGTTCACCGACCTGCCCCCCATGGAAGAGGCCTCCAGCCTACCCGATACCGCTGCGGCGCAGAACCCGGAGGAAGCCTCTCAGGCTATTTCTGCGGTCGCTATGCGGTGCGGAGGCTGCGGCGCCAAGGTTGGCAGCACAGTCCTATCACGGGCGCTGGGTGAACTTCGGCCCATAGAGCGAGACGACATTCTGATTGGCCTACACGCGCCAGACGATGCAGCTGTTCTGCGGGTTCCGCCGGGAATGGCAGTAGTGCACACCGTTGATTTTTTCCGGGCATTTATTGATGACCCTTACACGTTTGGTCGCGTTGCCGCTAACCACGCCTTAGGCGATGTGTTTGCTATGGGCGCCGAAGCTCAAAGTGCGACTGCAGTTGCTACCGTGCCCTATGGTATTGAATCCAAGGTGGAAGACGTGGTGTTCCAGATGATGTCTGGTGCTGTGGATGTATTAAATGAGGCCGGTTGTGCACTCGTTGGCGGCCATACCGGTGAAGGCCGCGAGCTTGCGTTAGGTTTTGCGGTTAATGGCCTCATCAACCCTGAGGAGGTGATGAGTAAAGGTGGCTTACGAGCCGGTGATGTCCTTATTCTCACCAAGCCAATTGGAACCGGCACCCTGTTCGCAGCTCACGCCCGACTGGCCGCCAAAGGCCGTTGGATCGACTCTGCCCTCGCTTCTATGGTGCAGTCTAACAAGGCCGCTGCCGACTGCCTTCGCGGTTTCGGCTCTAAAGCCTGCACAGACGTAACGGGTTTTGGTCTGTTAGGTCATCTGGTTGAAATGACTCGGCCATCCGGTGTTGATGCGGAATTGAACCTCTCTGCGATTCCTATTTTGCCAGGCGCCGAAGAAACCGCAGCGGCGGGCATTCTAAGCTCCTTGCAACCCGCCAACATACGCCTGCGCCGTGGTATTCGAGATCAGGAGAAGTGGGTGAAACACCCGCGTTACCCGCTAATTTTTGATCCACAAACTGCTGGTGGCTTGCTAGCCAGTGTTGCGGCAGAGAAGGCGGAAGACTGTGTGCAAGCCCTCAAGGCACTCGGTTACCCGCACACTGCCATTATTGGTCGGGTAACACCTCAGGAAGAAAGTGGGCCGATCGAGCCAATTACGTTACGGGATTGAGCTTAAAGGATATTTCTGGGGCTGCGTCGCAGTGCGAGTGAAAGCGCCTGCTCCAGAGATTTCCTCTCTTTTTCCGGTGTGAACCTAACAGCAAGTTGGCTTACCTGATCTCTCAATACCTCCACGAACGTTGGGTCACTCTCTGCACGCTCCAGCACGTCGGCCAAGGCTTGAGTGTCTCCAACCGGGTAGTAGCCCCTGTAATCCCTGCCGAGAAGCCCGACATTCCCCGAAATATTCGACGCAATGATCGGCAAACCAGCCCGACAAGCTTCTGATACGACATTCGCCCCACCTTCCATCACAGAACTCATCACCAATAACTCGCTATCGGCCATCAGCTGGGCGATAGCGCTTTTCTCCAGTTCACCGAGCCACCTAAACCGTGGGTTCTGCTGCAACTCATGCTTCGCTAGCATGGCCCATCGGTCATTGTGGAGCTTGCCCGCACAGGAGACCCGAATGCGCGAATTGGCGGGTAGTAGCCTGGCCGCCATGGCTGCACGCAGGGAGTCTTTTTCCTCTCTTAGATGGCCGATTACACACACATCAAAATATGCCGATTCCTCAGACGCTCTCAAGGATAGTCCAGCAGGCTTCTCAGCAGACTGAAAAAGGGTTATCAGCTTGCTTCGCAAGCTCTCCGGAATATCATCACCCACTTGATCGTGCAGCCCAATCAATACATCGGCGACCTGCATGGAGTAAAGGGTTTGCTGTGGGAATTCGTGCTGGTGCCGGTAAACATCCGTTCCTGTGAGAGCCACCACCAATGGTTTTTCCGGCCAGATCTCCCGAAACAGGCGCACGGCGGTGTAACTACGCCAAGCATGCAAAGCAAGAAAAAGATCACAGGCTTCTCCGTTATATTCCGTAACAACAGATACCCTGTGCCCCAACTGCTCCAGCAACACCTGCCAGCGCTCCGCGGTTGCCCTGTTGCCAGCCTTCGAGCCCGGGCTAGCGGGCGTGAGAACGATGATATCCATAGACCTCTTCGGTATAAATTGCCCCGTTCAGGGCCGTAATGGAATTTTGTTAGACTTGTAGCCGTTCATAAAGAATAGTGCCCGGACATATGACCTATTTAAACCCGTAATTCGTATAGCTGTTCAGGGTTTCAACGAATCAGAGTATCCTGCATCTACGCTCTATCAATCACACAAAACAATCAAGGATTTCAAATGGCTTTGAATTTTATACGGAAGTTGGTGCTTTCTAGTTTCTTGTTTGCCACCGCTGCAGCCGCATCGGCGGAGACATTTGTATTCACAGCAATCCCGGATGAAGACGAAACCAAACTTGTTGAACGTTTTCGTGGTGTCGCCGATTACCTCTCCGAGCAACTCGATGTAGATGTTCGCTACATCCCAGTGAAGTCTTACGCAGCTGCAGTGTCTGCTTTTCGCAATAATCAGGTTCAGTTAGCCTGGTTTGGCGGGCTTTCCGGCGTACAGGCTCGCAGGCTGGTTCCAGGCTCTGAAGCAATCGCTCAAGGTGTTGAAGACAAGGCCTTCGAAACCTATTTTATTGCCAACACCAATACCGGCATAAAGCCAGCGGACAAGCTTACTGAGCTGGAAAGCCAACTCAAGGGCAAAACCTTTACTTTCGGCTCCAAAGGCTCCACCTCTGGTCGCCTGATGCCCGAGTTTTACGTGCGCGATACCTTTGATTCAAAGCCGGAAGACTTTTTCTCCCGGGTAGGCTTCAGCGGTAACCACACACGCACCCTGCGCTTGGTTGAAGCTGGAACCTATGATGTAGGCGCCCTCAACTTCCAGGTTTGGGAAAAGGAACTGGGCGATGGCAACATTGATACTGATGCCGTTCAGGTCATTTGGAAAACACCTGCCTATCCGGACTATCAGTGGACCATCCGTGGGGATGTAAACGAGCGTTTTGGTGACGGTTTCAAACAGCGGGTTACGGAAGCCCTGCGTAATCTAGATAATCCAGAGCTTCTGGAAAGCTTCCCGCGTTCAGGTTTCATTCCCGCTTCCAACGATGATTATGAGCCTATTCGTAAAACAGCAGAAGAGATTGGAATCCTCGATTGATGTCAGGCTTCGACCTCTCTGGCCTTACGGCTTCATTCAGCGGCAAGCGGGTTATTGGCCCGCTGTCGCTGCAGGTTAACCCGGGCGACAAAATCGCCTTAGTGGGTAAAAGTGGCGCAGGAAAATCCACTCTTATTCGCTTAATTCACGAACGTGTTAATCGAGACTCATCCCTTGTTCCGCAAGATTTAGGCTTGGTGAACGCCCTGTCCGTATTCCATAACGTATTTATGGGGCAGTTGGACAAGCATACTACTTGGTACAACACGGTGACGCTTGCACGACCATTCGCCAAGGACCGAACCGAAGTAACCGCACTGTTGCAGTCTTTGGGAATGAAAGAAAAACTCTGGACACCCACAGCCTCGCTTTCCGGGGGGCAGCGGCAACGTGTTGCCATTGCTCGGGCGCTATATCGGAACGCAGCGGTGCTTTTGGCGGATGAGCCAGTATCCGCACTCGATGGCCCCATGGCTAACTCGGTTATGACACTTCTTCGGGATCGCTTTTCAACCAGTATCATCGCGCTACACGATGTTGAGCTAGCGCTGAGTTATTGCACCAGAATTGTTGGCATACAGGATGGCCAAGTCGCTCTGGATCAACCCAGCGAAGGCCTCACCTCTTCAGACATTATGTCTCTTTACTAGGTAACACAGCCGTTCCATGCTCTCCTCTCCAACGGTTCGTACAAGCCTCATTTTCCTCGCCATCGCCTTGGTCGGGCTGCTGTTTGCAGACATCGCCATCACCGCATCCAACCCCTGGCGGGATTTGGGCAATTTTTTTCTGGGAATCGTAACGCCCAACTTTTTTAGTAGTGAAGGGCTGATGACCGCACTGTTGAGAACAGTCGCCTTCGCGTTCGTTGGGGTCGCGCTTGGGGGTGTTGTCGGGTTCCTATTGGCCTTGGTTTACCGCTCTTTGCCCGTGCGGATGTTTTGCGCATTTGTCCGCGCGATTCACGAGCTATTTTGGGCTCTGATTTTTCTGCAGTTTTTTGGGTTTCATCCGCTTACCGGGGTACTGGCCATCGCAATTCCCTATGCGGGAATCTTTGCCAAAGTGTATTCAGAAATTCTGGAAGAAGCTGACCCGGAACCCGGTCGTGTACTGCCACCCGGCACCGGGAATATTACCGCATTTCTCTATACCCGCATCCCCGACTGCTGGGTGAAGATGCGCACTTACACCGCGTATCGGCTTGAATGCGGCTTACGCTCTAGCGCGATTCTCGGGTTCGTTGGTCTGCCAACACTGGGTTTCTACTTGGAGGCGTCCTTCTCTCAGGGGCTTTACTCCGACGCGGGTGCCATGCTGATTCTGTTTTATGTGTTAATCGCCACCATGCCTCTTTGGGTGCGCCCCAAACTTCTTCCTGTTTACATTCTCGGAGCGCCGTTCTTTCTTGGGGAAGGCTTACCCATTGTTTGGGGCAATGTGCAGCGGTTTTTTACTGAAGACATAGTTCCGGCTCCACTGCGCAATGGAGAGGGTCTTGCAGGCTTAACACCGTGGTTGAGCGACTTGATGGTTAATGAAGCCATGCCGGGCATCTGGAACACTATCGTGCTTACCCAAATCGCGCTTGTGGCAACCGGAATCATATCGCTCTTGGCATTCCCGTTGATTTCCAATCACTTTGGCGGGCCAATAAGGCGTAATGCAGGGCATGTCGCATTGGTTATTGCGCGCTCTACGCCGGAATACATTCTGGCGTATATCCTGTTACAGCTCTGGGGGCCATCCATGCTACCGGCTGTTGTAGCTCTGGCATTGCATAATGGCGGTATTATCGGGCACCTGATTGGTCGACAGACCAACTCCATCAAGCTTCGTGCCGACGCCATAACAGGGTTTAATCGCTACAGTTGGGAACTTGTGCCCCGGGTGTACCGCTCGTTTCTCGCATTTTTATTCTATCGCTGGGAAATCATCATGCGTGAAACCGCGATTTTGGGGATTCTAGGCATCTATACGCTTGGGTTTTATGTAGACAGCGCCATACAGAACATCCGATTTGACCGCGCTATGGTGTTGATCTTGGTAACCGCCCTGCTCAACATTGGTGTTGATGCACTCGGACGATACATTCGCCGCAAGCTCGCACTGCAAACCATGCCAACCTGCTAGTGTCCCGTCTGGCTAAGCCACTTAACGTTTGCACTCTATGTGGCCAGACACCATATCAGAGCCACCGGAAACATTACTGAGAATATCCGACTTTGCAAAAATACCGGACCGGTGCAACAACGAAATACCCACATAGCAGTTTCGCACGGCCTTGTTTTCGAACATCAACCGCAGCGGCACATCGAATTGCCCCTCCAAGTAATTGAGAAAGTGCGAGGTGTTTTGCTCACGCTTAGCTTGTTTCACCTGCTCAACGTAAGGCACTTCCGAGGCATAAGAGAATCCAAAACCAATACCAAAACGAAGCCACTCTTCGGATGTCCATGGAGAGCGACCAGTCGTCATGGCCATCACGTAGGCATTGTATTCACCAAAATCACTCTGATTACCATTCTCTAAGCGCCGGTTGAGCGACACCCTCCCCCAGTAGTCTATGTATTCGCCATCAGAAATCAGCTTTCCCAGGGTTAAACCGGTCATGTAAGCGTGAACATCCTCACTGCGCTTCAGGGTGCCAGTGAGTGTGCGAGTGAATGGCCCTTCTGCTTGATAGCCAGCATTCAACCGCCACGACCACTCTCCGAAACGACCCGAGTCAGGCCGTTTGGTTGAATCATCCAGAGCATTTCCAAACAAGTAGGCAAAACCGAATGTAGCGGACGTAAGCTGAGATTCATCCACTAGCGGGCTGTTGAAGATCTCACTATCGACATGTTGCGACGCAATGTTTGAAAACAGCAACAGGTGCGGTGTTGCCCGATAAGAGGTATTAATGCCAGCACGCCAGAAAACAGCAGAATCTGGCTGGTAAAAAGGCCTCTCAGGCAACGCCTCGCTCGCATCGACGCCGTAATAGTAGTCTGTAAGATCACTGTGCTGGTATACGTAACTGATAAAGGGCGACACAGACCAACGCCCTGGCGTCCAATCATAGGAATAGGTGAAGTCCCACTCATGCCCATTGTGAGCGCCTAAAACGTCATTAACCCAAGTTGTAGAAAGCGAACCCCAGTCGGTAAACACCGTCGCTGACAGGCCCACATCAACCGTCTGATCTCGATCACGCACACCGTTGAAATAAGGGGCAGCGTCTGATTCAAGGCGGTTGAAACGGTATTTCGCTAATAGATCAACGGATAGCCACTCCTGCTTCAAAAGGTGCGCGCCAGCCGATGTTCCATGGGCAAATAGCCATTTGCCTTCATAGAGATAGAGCGGTATTAGATCTGTTTTATTATCGTTCAACAAACCAGAAATGTTGTCGACGCCAACGTAAGGGCTTGTTCCTCTGCGTAGTGCTGCCCCAAGACCTACCGTGCCTTCCGGCACATCATTTATGGGGGTTCTGGTATCCGGAAGGCTGGCGTAACTGTTACTTGCCGCTAGGCAGCACAAACCCAGAAGCGCGCCTTGCCCTATCAGTCCTATTCGCATCGTGTTTTTCCACCGTGCCGCTAACACCACCTGCTCACAAAACCGGACCGATGGTTGCGATAACGTTGTGCCATATTCGTTCGTGGTAATGCCATGCAAGTACGCTGGGCAAGGTCACTACTTCAGACCGATTGATATAGCTCTGTTGGCGCTCCGCAATGGCTTGAGTTGTGGCCTCATCTAGCAGGAGAATATTATTTTCATAGTTCAGATCAAAACTTCGCAAATCGAGATTGGAAGATCCGATCAAACTGATTTTGCCGTCAATAGTGAGGGTTTTTGCATGCAGAAGCCCTCCTTTGAATTCATGAATGATGCAACCTGCATCGAGCAGCCGGTGATAATAGCTGCGACTGGCAGCAGCTACAATCCAGCTATCGTTTACCTTCGGAAATATCAACGCAACCTTTACACCCCGGTAGGCTGCTGCGCACAGGGCTTCAAGAACAGTCGCGTCGGGAACAAAGTAAGGAGTAGAAAGTGTCAGCTCACTTTGGGCGCAGGCAAATAGATTGGCAAAAAGATGTGGCGTAGCGCCATGGCGTTCTGTTGGCCCAACGCCCATAACTTGAGCCGGAAAACCGCCTTTCCTCCGCCCCGAGGATAGCGGAATGCCATCTAACGATTCGTTGGTTGCCTGCATCCAATCACTGGCAAACAGCAGTTGATTCTGGACCACCACCGGCCCCGTAAACCGAAGCATGATATCCACCCAGGGAGCGTACTTGGCTTTCACCAAAAATTCCGGATCTGCAGAGTTTCGGCTGCCACAATAGGTAATGCGCGCATCGATCACCGTGATCTTGCGATGATTCCGGAGGTCCAGCCGGCTCGTCAGAATGGTGCGAATAGGATGCTTAAGCGAGAGTGCAACAGCCATGCGAACCCCCGCCTCTTTCATCCGCTGCCAAAGAGCGGACTTAATCATCCCGCGAGACCCGAGACCATCAGCCATGGCCCGGCAAGTAACGCCTCTTCGGGCCGCACGAATCAGCGCTTCGGCAATAGCGTGTCCTGTGTTGTCGTTCAACCAGATGTAATACAAAACATGTACGTGATCGGTTGCCGCATCAATATCTGCGACCATCCGGGCAAGTGTTTCGGCGCCGTCGCTCATTAACTCTGCCGTGTTGCCCGTCGACGGGTGAAAACCATTGATGGAACCGGCATAGCGGAAGGCGGGTTGGTAAACCGGCTCAATCAGTTTTTCTGTATTGGTCGCGTTCCCCATAAACCAAGATGCTTTGGCCCGTATTTCTTCGAACACCTCTTTGTGCCGCTTACTCGCCCGGTTTCCAATATCTGTTTCGCCAAACAGAAAATAAATGACGCTGCCGAAGTAAGGTAAAAGATTGAGCACCACAAACCAGGCAAGCCGCCCCGGAGGCGACAGATCATCGCGGAGCAGAATCCGGATGGTGAAGGTAAGAACCAACAGTGTATGAAGTGCCAGAATAACGGTCATCAGGCTGCCTTTGAGGATGTGGAATCCATCGTTCTTTAATAGACCACTGCCAACTTTGTCACAATTCCCGCATCAAGGCCCCACTTAAAGGCATTTCTGCCCAAGAGTTAGCGGTGATCAACAGATACAATCCGTTACACTCCTGAAACGTTCTGCAATATTCAAGGTAGCACCACTCATGATCGACGCACTTGTTGCACTTACTCAGGCTGGCTTACTGGTTTTGCTTGTGACTTTAGCGTGGCGAATGCTGATGCTGGCCCGCACCGAGCCGCTCATGGCAGCCAGTGCCGGGCACCCGCCGACACAACTGGCACGTAAAGAGAAGCCCGTGTTGCGAAAGCCGAAACGTCCAGCTTCTACGGATCGTACAGAGTTGTTTACCCACCTGCATATTCTTGCGGGGTTACAGGAACGGGATTGCCGAATAAGTGGGCTGCATCTGAGCGAAGCTCCCGAAACGGTTCGTGCTTACGCAGTTGCTTGGTTATACGGGGCCGGTTGCGCCCTGTGCAGCCAATCCGAGCGCCACAGCGACGCGCTTGCAGCTTTGGTTGCACAAATTGCTCACCGAAAAACCGGTATCCGACAGACAGAAGCTATTCAAGCCATTGCAACACTGACATCCTGCGGAGTATTACTTGCCTGCTTTCGAGCCGGACTGGAAGGCGCCGAATACTGGCAGAGCCACCAGTACGTTCAGCCTGAAAACAGCCTTTACTCGGCCATTACAGCGAACGCACTGATCTAATTGCTTAACTTTTAGTTTGCTGTTCCAGCATCCAGTCTGTCCCCAATGGAACAGGCTCTGTCTGGTTAGGCTTGTCTGCGGGTACACCTGCCACAGATGGACGGGTAAATGCACCATCATCGGTGGTTGCCATAGACTCAACATCTACAGAGAGAACCAGATAAGTGGCTCCTCCAGACACGACTCTGGCCCGATGCGTGAGACCAAATACGAAACGGCAGTAGTCCAGCTTTAACTGCATGAGATCCTGTTCTGCCTTGCGAATCTTCCGAAGCAATACTTTTTGTACACTGTCCCCGTATTCCATCACGATTTCTCTAAAGTTAGCCTGAATTTTTGCACGATTTTACACTTTCCTGAATGTTTGTCAGCCGGGATATCTATTGAATCCCACTGTTTAGCTGGCTGAGTGATCTCTGGCCTGAAATACCAGCTTTATCGGCACCACATCTGAAAGAGGCTTCTGCCCTTCCTGTAGATCAATTCGCCAGACCATTTCTCCACCCGTCGTGCACAGAGGTGCCGAAAAACGAGCTGAATACCTATCGCCGCCTTCGTGTCGCATGGGCACCGGGTACTCCCCCATATACATAGATTCACCACGCAACACGGCCAAAAACCGCTTCGGTGCTGTCGGTGTAAGAACAGATAACTGGTATTCTTCGCCCTGCCCACCATCGCCCAAACGTTGCAGGCCCACCTTCCACAGTCCTGCATCTGTTTTCCACTCACAGGGCGCCTCCAGTAGATCACAGACCGGTTGGTCCACCGTCGGGAGGGTTTTATCTGCGGGTTGTAGCCAACGGCCACCGAATACAACCGCTGAAATAAAGGCCAAAATAAAACCCAGAACCACAATTGCTCGTAACATACCGGTACTCAGTTGAGACCCCTCGTGAAAACAATAGCGAAAACCGTATTGAAAACAGCGAACCATTATGGACACTATCCCACTCCAGGCAAAGATTTCTAAACCAGCGCCATACATGAGAAAATGCTGCGCTTTCATCTCTGACCCACTTTCAGGAACAGGACACGCCCGTGCAGCCGGATATTTCCGTTAAGAACCTGAACAAGGTTTATGAGGGCGGCTTTCAGGCCCTAAAGAACATCAATCTGGAAATCAATCGAGGCGAAATTTTTGCCTTGCTCGGCCCCAACGGGGCTGGCAAAACCACGATGATCAGCATTATTTGCGGCATTACCAATATGTCTTCCGGAGAAGTCCGGGCCGCAGGCTATGACATCGTAAAAGACTACCGCAGAGCCCGCGAAACCATTGGCCTAGTGCCGCAAGAGCTCAATACCGATTCCTTTGAAACCGTCTGGAATGCCGTGTCATTCAGCCGGGGCCTGTTCGGCAAAGCGCCCAACCCAGCCCACATTGAGAAAGTACTAAAGGATTTATCGCTTTGGGATAAGCGCAACAATCGCATCATGACCCTCTCTGGCGGTATGAAACGTCGGCTGATGATTGCCAAAGCGCTCTCCCATGAACCGCGAATACTGTTTCTTGATGAGCCTACGGCGGGCGTAGATGTAGAACTGCGCCGTGATATGTGGGAGATGGTACGAAAGCTTCGGGAAGATGAAGTGACCATTATCCTCACAACCCACTACATCGAAGAAGCCGAGGAAATGGCGGATCGCATCGGGGTCATTCGCCAAGGCGAAATAATTCTGGTGGAAGACAAAACCCAGCTAATGAGCAAACTCGGCAAAAAGGAACTACGCCTGCAACTGCAGAACAAGCTCGAAAAGGTGCCCGGTGAACTCCTACTGGAGCCGGTAGAACTTTCAGACGATGGCTATGAACTGATCTATACCTTCGACTCCCAACAGGAACAAGCCGGTGTGGCTCGACTACTGCGAACACTTGGGGATATTGGAATCGACTACCGAGACCTACGCACCCGGGAGAGTTCTTTGGAAGAGATTTTTGTCGGCCTTGTGCACGAACCAGCCGAAGGCTAACGGGAGAAAGGCATGAATTTTTACGGTGTTAAAGCCATCTACAACTTTGAAATGTCTCGCATGCGGCGCACTCTGATGCAAAGTGTGCTTTCGCCAGTCATCTCCACGTGCCTATATTTTGTGGTATTTGGCTCGGCCATCGGTTCGCGCATGGGTGATATCGACAACATCGCATACGGTGCCTATATTATTCCCGGCTTGGTCATGCTGTCGCTGCTGATGCAAAGCATCTCCAACGCCTCGTTTGGCATCTACATGCCGAAGTTCTCCGGCACCATCTACGAAGTGCTTTCTGCGCCTGTATCTTACGTTGAAGTAGTGCTGGGCTATGTGGGTGCCGCAGCCACCAAATCCGTCATATTGGGTTTGATCATTCTCGCCACTGCACGCCTGTTTGTGGACTACAGCATATTGCATCCCTTCTGGATGTTCTCATTTCTGGTGCTTACTGCCGTCACCTTCAGTTTGTTCGGCTTTATCATCGGCATCTGGGCCGATGGTTTCGAAAAGCTGCAAATTGTTCCCATGATGATCGTGACCCCGCTGACGTTTCTTGGCGGCACCTTCTACTCCATCGATATGCTCCCGGAGATCTGGCAAACCATCAGTCTTTTTAACCCGGTGGTTTACCTGATCAGCGGATTTAGATGGGCGTTCTATGGCGTATCTGATGTGCATATAGGAATAAGCGTAGGAATGACTCTTCTCTTCCTCGGCGCTTGTATGGCAGGCATCTGGTGGATCTTCAAAACCGGTTACCGGCTGCGTAGCTGATGCGAAACTACGGCACTGCACTAAGCCTTGCGGCCATGCTAGCAGGCTGCTCCGGCTCCGGGGCGGTTGAACCGTCTGCCAAACTGCCGGTTCATACCGGATGCTTTGTGGCGGACTCGAATACTGTACACGTTCGGCTGGAACTTGCGGTCGCCCCAAAAGAACGCCAAAAAGGACTCATGGGCAGGGAATCTCTGGCTGCCAACTCGGGCATGCTGTTTCAATACCAAAAGCAGCGGGGGCCGGATTACAGCTTCTGGATGTACCAAACACTCATCCCGTTGGATATCGCGTACCTTGATGAGCAAGGCATTATTGGCAACATTCGGCAGATGGAGCCTTGCGAATCTACCAATGGCGCCCGATGCCCCAGCTACCCTGCCGAAGTCGAGTTTGTATCGGCCGTAGAAATGAACATGGGCTTTTTCAAGGCCAACGGCATTGGCATTGGAGACCGTCTAAAGCTAGGAGAAAACAACTGTACTAACCGCTAGCTGTCCTTCCACTCCGGCTTGCGCTTATCCAAAAACGCACAGATACCTTCCTGCGCATCGTGCGCCCGTAGATTTTCAGCCATAACCTTGGCCGTATAGTCGTAAGCACCTGCCAACGGCATTTCCAGTTGCTTATAGAAAGCGCCCTTACCTATTTTTAAGGTGTGCCCAGACTTCTCCGCAATGGTGCGAGCCATGCCGTACACAGTTTCATCCAACAGCGATTCATCAACAACGCGGTTTACCAACCCAATCTGTTCTGCACGAGCAGCACTGATCATCTCGCCTGTAAGCAGCATCTCCATGGCATGCTTACGGGACACGTTACGAGACAAAGCGACCATAGGCGTTGAACAGAACAGCCCAATATTCACGCCTGGCGTTGCGAAGCGCGCAGAGTCCGCTGCCACAGCAAGATCACAGCTGGCCACCAACTGACAGCCTGCAGCCGTTGCAACACCCGCCACACGCGCAATCACCGGCTTTGGGAGGTTAACGACCAACTGCATCACTTCACTGCACCGTTTAAATAACGCCAGCTGAAACTCGTTGCTATTCAGTTGATCGCGAATCTCCTTGAGATCATGCCCGGCACAGAACACCTTACCCGCCGAAGCAATGATCACAACCCGACTAGCATCATCTGCCGCACTATCCGATAACGCCTCAGCCAAAGCATCAAGCATTGCCATCGACAGGCTGTTGCGCTTGTTCGGCTGGTTAAGGGTAAGCGTGGTAATGCCGTTGCTATCCGTACTTCGAGTAACTAGATCGGCCATCATTAACTACCTCATAAACCCGGGAACTAGAAATGCATTTAAGCAGTCAGTATCAGGCAGGACGCCTAGACTGTCGAAGCGACTTTTGTAGAACATCACCTTAGCGGTTGTTTTAGCAGCGCGTTGCCCATAGGGTCTGTATATAAGACAGCAAGCCGATTCATAGGAGAAGGGAATGCTCAACTCCAACATACTGAAGGCGATTGTGGCCATAGCGATCATTGCAGGCGGAATTTACGTCATTATTCTTGATGAGCC
>Ga0209075_1002278_pt1 | contig 17061 bp, 18 predicted proteins | sample Stecom2011_FD_187523 | JGI IMG/M metagenome (GOLD analysis project Ga0209075, IMG submission 187523) | Agricultural soil microbial communities from Utah to study Nitrogen management - Steer compost 2011 (SPAdes) (version 2) | ecosystem: Environmental > Terrestrial > Soil > Agricultural land...
ATGGAGGCGGCGTTCGAGGACGCCAACCCGGGCGTCGACGTCGTCTTCAACTTCGGGCCGAGCTCGGGTCTGCGGGAGCAGATTCTGGAAGGGGCTCCGGTCGACGTCTACGCCTCCGCCGACGAGGCCAACATGGCCCGGCTCGTCGATGCGGGCGAGGTGGCGGGTGAGCCGCAGGCATTCGCCCGCAACCGTCTCCAGATCGTTGTGCCGGAAGGAAACCCCGGAGGTGTCACCGGTCTCGCCGATTTCGCCAGGGACGAACTCCTCATCGGTCTCTGCGCCGATGGCGTTCCGTGTGGCGTCCTGGCACGGGAGCTGTTGGCGAATGCCGGGGTGGAGCCGGTGGTCGACACCGACGAGCCCGACGTCCGGTCACTGCTCACCAAGGTGGCAGAGGGCGAGCTCGACGCCGGGATCGTCTATGTCACCGACGTGGTCGCCGCCGACGGGGTCGAGGGGATCGAGGTTCCGCCGGAGCATCAGGTCGAGACGGCGTATCCGATCGCCGTGCTCGGCGAGGCACCGAACCGGAACGGTGCCGAGAAGTTCGTGGCGTTCGTCATGTCGGAGGCCGGCCGGTCCATACTCTCCTCGTTCGGATTCGCCGCACCTTGAGCATCACACCCGATCGCAGACGACACACCGCCAGGCCACCGGCGGCCCTGGTCGTCCTCGGCTGTCTCGGCCTCGCCCTTTTTGTGGTGCCTCTCGTCGGCCTGTTGGGCCGGGTTCCCTGGTCGGATCTGCCCGCCCTGCTGGCGACCGACGTGGTGACCGACGCGCTGCGCCTCTCCCTCGTCGCCTCCCTGGCGGCGACGGCAATCTCGTTCGTGCTCGGACTGCCGCTGGCCTGGATCCTGGCCCGCACCGTCTTCCCCGGCCGTCGGTTGGTGAGGGGAGTCGTGATGCTGCCGCTCGTCCTCCCGCCGGTGGTGGGTGGTGCGGCACTGCTGTTCGCACTCGGGCGTCGGGGGCTGATCGGCGGTCCGCTCGCCGAGGCGACGGGTCTGGTCCTGCCCTTCTCCATCTGGGGCGTGATCCTCGCCACCACTTTCGTCGCCATGCCCTTCCTGGTGATCACCGTCGAAGGGGCGCTCCGCAATCTGGACGGTCGCCATGAAGGAGCCGCATCCACCCTGGGCGCGAGCAGATGGACCGTGCTGCGACGGGTGACACTCCCGATGATCGCTCCGTCTCTGGCGTCGGGCCTGCTGCTCACCTGGGCCCGGGCATTCGGCGAGTTCGGAGCCACCGTGACGTTCGCCGGCAACCTGCAGGGCCGCACCCAGACCATGCCTTTGGCCGTGTTCGTGGCGCTGGAGAGCGACCGGGACACCGCCGTCGCCATCAGCCTGGTGATGGTGCTGGTCTCTCTCGGTGTGCTGGTGGCGCTGCGCGACCGGTGGACGAGGTCGTTGTGAGCACCCTCGAAGCGAAGGTCGTCGTCCGCCGGCCCGACGGGTTCACCCTCGAAGTCGACCTCGATGCACCGGCAGGCACGACCACGGCGTTGCTCGGCCCCAACGGAGCGGGCAAGTCGACTGTGGTGTCGGCGATCGCCGGGTTGTTGCCGATCGACGACGGCAGGATCGCTCTCGACGGGACCGTCTGGGACGTCCCGCGTGAGGGCGTGTACATCCCGGCCGAGAGACGTGGTGTCGGTGTCGTCTTCCAGGACTACCTGCTCTTCCCCCGTATGACCGTGGTCGAGAACGTGGCATTCGGATTGCGTGCCCGCGGGGTGCCCCGGGTCGACGCCTCGAAGAAGGCGGAGGAGTGGCTGGTGCGTCTCGGGCTGGAGGGCTTAGAGGGTCGGTACCCGGGTGAGCTTTCGGGTGGCCAGGCCCAGCGGGTGGCTCTCGCCCGGGCGCTGGTGATCGAACCGGAGGTCCTGTTGCTCGACGAGCCGCTGTCGGCGCTGGATGTCAGCACGCGAGCCGAGCTCCAGGGCGCTCTGGCGGAGCATCTCGAGGCGTTCCGGGGTCCCAGGCTGCTGATCACCCACGACCCGGCGGAGGCGTTCCTGTTCGCCGACACGATCTACGTGATCGAGGACGGCCGGCTCACTCACAGCGGCACCGCCGATGACATACGGCTCAGTCCGAAGACGCGTTACGCGGCGGATCTGGCGGGCGTCAACCTGGTCCGGGGCACGGCCATCTCGGGAGTCGTGGAGGTGGGCGGCCTGAAACTGCACCTCGCCGACCCGATGGTGACGGGGGAGGTCCTGGCGACGATCGAGCCGGCAGCGATCTCGATCCACCTGGTGTTCCCCGAGGGCAGCCCGCGCAACGTGTGGCAGACACGCATCGAGAGACTGGAGCCCCTGGGGAGCCGGATCCGCCTCCGTCTCGGCGGACCGCTCCCGCTCATCGCCGAGGTGACCGAGGCGGCGACCTCTGCATTGGGTCTGGTGGCCGGCACCGACGTGTGGGTCTCGGTCAAGGCCACCGAGATCGGAGTCCAGCCCGCCCGCTGATCAGGACATCTGGACGATCTGGATCAGGTTGCCGCAGGTGTCGTCGAAGACGGCGGTCGTCACGCCGCCGGCATCCATCGGCTCCTGGGTGAAGGTGACGCCGAGTCCCTGGAGACGCTCGGAACATCAGGCCGTTCTCCTCGGTGACGTTCACGCCGAGGGTGTTCTCGTAGAAGTCGCGGGCGATCGCCAGATCGTCCACCGAGAAGCCGGAGAATGCGTTGCTCTGGCTGAACATGTCTGCCTCCTGGGCCGGGCTTCCGAGCGTACGCCAAACCAAAGGACCCGGGCACATGGCCCGGGTCCCTCGGGTCGTGTCGGTGGCGTCAGATCACTGAGCGGTGTAGCCGCCGTCGACCAGGTAGTAGGCGCCGGTGAGGAACGCGGCGTCGTCGGAGGCGAGGAAGACGATCAGGTTGGCCACCTCTTCGGGCGTGCCCAGCCGCTGCACGGGGTGCATGCCGGCGATGAACTTGAGGGTCTCCTCGTCGAGGTTCTTGTCCAGGAGCGGCGTCTTGATGAAGCCGGGGCCCACCGAGTTGACCCGGATGCCCCGGGTGGCGTACTCGATCGCCGCATTCTTGGTGAGGCCGACCACGCCGTGCTTGGCCGCCACGTAGGCGGGAGCCGAAGCGAAGCCGACGCTTCCCAGGATCGATGCGATGTTCACGATCGAACCGCCGCCCGACTCCAGCATCGCGGGGATCTGGTACCGGAGACCGTAGAAGACACCGTTGAGGTTGATGTCGATGACCCGGTTCCAGTCCTCGATGCCGTACTCACCGGTGGGTGCAGACGCACCGCCGATGCCGGCGTTGTTGACCGCGATGTGCAAGCCGCCGTAGGTGTCCACGGCGAAGCGGACCATCGCCTCGACCTCTTCGACGTTGGCAACGTCCACCTTGAAGAAGGATGCGGTGCCGCCGTCGGCGTTGATCTTGTCGACGGTGGCCTTGCCGCCCACCTCGTCGAAGTCGGCGACAACCACTTTGGCGCCGCCCTCGGCAAGCTTCTCGACCACTGCCTTGCCGATCCCCGAAGCGCCACCGGTGACGATGGCGACCTTCTCGGAGAAGTCGTACTGAGCCATGGGATGACTCCTTTCTGTCGCTCCTTCCAAGTCTCGGGACGGAGCCCCGGAGTGGTAAGGGCCGGAAGACGGGTGGGGCCGGGACCTTTGGCAGGTTCCGCCTCCGCATAGGGATCCCGGGCGCCGCCCGGAAACCCGTCGTTAGGGTTGGAGCGAAGTGGCCCGCGGAAGACTGGAGTCCTCCGGACCGCCGAAGGGACTGCTCCGTCTGGCGTTCCGGCTCCCCGTCGGTCTCTACCGCGCCCGTCTCGGGTTTCTCCTCGGCCGCCGGTTTCTGATGATCGAGCACCGGGGCCGGAAGAGCGGCCGCATCCGGCGCACCGTTCTCGAGGTCGTCGCGCGCCATCCCGACGCCCTGTACGTGGTGGCCGCCTGGGGTGACAAGGCCCAGTGGCTGAGGAACGTCCGAGCCAACCCGGAGGTCCGCGTCCACATCGGCTTCTACCGCTTCCGCACGACCGCCCGGGTCGTCGACGAGGAGACCGGCAGCCGCATCCTGGCCGAGTACGCCGCCCGGCATCCCCGGGCGTTCCGCGCCCTGGCCGGCAGGATCCTCGACGATGCGGGGGACACTCCGCAGGAGACCGTCGGGAGGATGGCCGCCGTCCTCCCGGTGGTCGAACTGCCTCGCTCGTAGGGGCCAGCTCGCCATCACGGCGGCAACCTGTTGACGAACATATGTTCGAGTCTTACGATGCGGAGGCCATGCCGACGCCACCCTCACTCGAACCGATGGACCCCTGGCGGCGGCTGGCGACCTACCGCGACCGCTACGAGATCGACGACCGACTCGAGCCGGTCCTCCGTCTGGAGCAGTCGATCCGGCGACGCGAGTACCGCCTGGGAGCGGCGAAGCGACGCGTCGCCGAGCTCGAGAAGATGCTGGCCGAGTGCCGGCACGAGGCCCAGGTCCTGACGCGGGAGATCACCGAGAGCCGACGGCTCGGGGCGTTGCTCGTCGACGAAATCATCGAAAAGGTGCGCGTCGAGATGGGGGAGGCATGGAGCCCCCGGCCGATCCGGGCGTTCCGGGCGTGGTCGGTGAGACTCGACGGCTTCTACGGCGCCACCGACTCCCGCTGGGAGACCCCCACCATGGAGGCGACCTGTCTCCGGAACGTCCCCCTCGAGGACATCCCGCACCGTCAGACCGGCTGCGGACCGCCGGCGTGCGGGGTCTATGCCACGAAGAGCCTGGAGTTCCTGGGTGGCGGCGGCAAGGTCGATCGCCACGTCGCCATGGGTGTCGTCGCGATGACGGGAAAGGTCATCGAGCACGAGCATGGCTATCGGGGTGCCAGGGCGACGGCCGTGGCGATGGTGGTGAGGCTGGGAGGCCAGTGGCTTCTCAGCGATGCCCCGAAGGTGATCGGTGCAATGTTCGAGGACCTGCCCCGCGCCATGGTCGAGCATGGATCGAAAGACGCCCCAACCGAGATAGAGATCGCAGATTTCCTCAACAGAGCGAAGAAGGAGGAGGAAGCATGGATATAGGACCCGAGATGAGAGTGATCGAGGTCGCCGAGCACGTTGAGACGCCCGTCCTGGTTCCCGTGGCCGAAGAGCCGGTGAGCTTCGACGAGCGGCGCCCGGCCCCGATGGCGGACTGATGATCGACGGCCGGGATTCCCGGCCGTCAGGGATGGACGGTCGCCAGACCTGCGACGCTGGTAGCCATCGTTCGCCGAGCAATCGAGGATTGTCAGCATCCTTGACAAGTTTGAGGCTCTGGTAAGCGATGTCTCGATAGGTCTACCGGCCGAGATCGAGGCACGTCGAAAGCAATATGAGTACTACCGGGATCGTCTGCTGACCTTCCCGGAACGGGCCGCCCGATCATTGACTGTCGATATAGTGGAGGATAATATCCACTATATGAGAACCGAGGCTCCGCTCCTGGCTCCGATCTTCCGATCCGACGGACAGGCCCGCTTGCTTGCCGCCTTGCTGCTGACCGGTGATGAATGGAGCCTCACCGACCTGGCGAAGAGAGCAGATCTCGCCTATCCGACCGCTCATCGTGAGGTGGCGCGACTCATCGACGCCGGCATCCTCGCCGAACGCCAGGTCGGCCGGACACGCCTGATCCGCGGCAACGAGGACAGCCCGTTGGTCCGTCCGCTGCGGGAGATCCTGCTCGTGGTTGCCGGGCCGGCGACGCTTCTCGCCTCTGAATTGGAGAAGGTCGAAGGGGTCGACGTCGCCTTCATCTACGGCTCCTTTGCTGCCCGGGCACATGGAATAGAGGGGCCGTCCCCGAAGGACATCGACCTGATGGTGATCGGTACGCCTGATCCGAATGAGATATTTGCGGTTTGTGACCGGGTGGAGGCGAAGGTAGGTCGCCCCGTGAACCCGACCATTCTCACTCCCGAGGAGGTCGAATCCGGGTCTGGGTTCATCAAGCAGGTCGCCGCCAATCCGATCGTGCCGGTCCTCGGTGATCCTCCGTGGCGCTGACCCCGCTGAGCTCCGATCAAGAGGCCGCGATCGCCAGGCTGGTCTCGGCGCGCCGGGTCGAACAGGTACCCGCCGATCTCAACCGTGCGTCCGTGTTCCTGGAACAGGCTGAGAACACTCTTGCCGACATTGAGAACGTGACCATCGCACAGAACAAGTACAGCCTGGCCTACAACGCCGGTCACGCGGCTGGCCAGGCTCTCCTGGCTGCCTACGGGTACCGGACGACCAATCAGGCAGGTCATCACGCTGCGCTGATCAGGTTCATTGGGATAGTCCTGTCCGAGGCGGATGATGGCGAGGCGGTGAACCAGTTGGAGCGAATGCGTCGAGCGCGGAACCGGTTCCAATACGAGGCCGGTGTGCTTCCTGAAGCTGAAGCTGTGGTCGCCGCGGCAACTGCCCGACACATCGTCGCCGCCGTCCGAGATCGGGGGATCGAATGATCGAGAGCCCGGCGCACCGTTTCGAGCCCATCGCCGTCAGCCCGGAGAGCACGGTGGTGGCGGAGTTCGTCCCCGACGGCCATCTGGAGTCGAGGTATCAGTCGGAAGCGGAACTGGAAGCCGGTTTCATCGAGCTCCTCAAAGGGCAGGCATACGAGCACCTGAGGTTCCGGTCGGAGGCCGACCTGGTGACCAACCTGAGGACCCAGCTCGAGGTCCTCAACGGGATCGAGTTCAGCGATGCCGAGTGGGAGCGGTTTTTCACCGAATGCGTCGCGGGGGACAAGGACGGAATCGTCGAGAAGACGGCCCGCATCCAGGAAGATCATGTGCAGCTGCTCCGGCGGAACGACGGCTCCACGAAGGCCCTCGGACCTCAGCACGACCCGATCCGCGAGGCGATCACGCGACAACTGGCGGCGCACTAGCGGGGGTGGAGGCGAGTGCCCGGCCGAGCTTGTCCGTAAAGGGCCGTCTCGGAGCACAAGGGGGAGAATCCGGCTCACTTCGTTCGTGCCTCCTCCCCCTTCGGGGACTCCCCAATTTCGCTAGCGCTCCATGGGCGAGAGATCCGGAGCGCCGGCCGGCCTGTCAACCGCCACCTTCGCGCCGTGAGCGGATACATCGGCAAGGACGAGCACAACGGGCAAATCTCACTCGACCGGCCCGACGCACCGACGTCGGCCTGGTCACTGGAGGCGATTGCCGCGGTGGAACGGCCGCACGACCTGGCCGTCTCGCCCGACGGGTCGGCCGTCGCCTTCATCCTGAACCGGGACATGTCCGACGTCTGGGTCGTCCCGGTCACCGGTGGGCATTCCACCCGTCTCACCACCCATCGCCAGCTCACGCCCTTCTGGGAGGACACCACCCCGGCCTGGTCGCCTGACGGCAACCACATCGCCTACGTCCGGGAAGGAGACGTCTGGGTGGTTCCGTCGCAGGGAGGCGCCGTCCGGAAGGTCCACGAAGCCGGTGATCCGATCTGGGTCGATGCCGAGACGCTCCTCGTCACAGTCGATCGGGACGACGAGACACGGGATGCGGCCACCCGAGCGGTTCTTCTCCCTGTATCCCCACGAGATCTCCGGGGGACAGCGGCAACGGGTGGTGATCGCGGGAGCCCTGGTCATGGAACCGTCGCTCCTCCTGGCCGACGAGCCAGTGGCCAGCCTCGACGCTTCGATCCGGGGCGAGATCCTGGCCCTGCTCCGCAACCTGGTCGACGAGACGGGTCTGGCCGTGCTTGTCGTCACCCATGACCTGGGCTTGGCCTGGAACATCGCCGACCGCATCGCCGTGATGTATCTCGGTCGCATCGTGGAGATCGGCCCCGCCGAGCAGGTGCTCGCCGACCCCCAGCACCCTTACACGAAGGCGTTGCTATCGGTCGTTCCCGAAACGGAGCGGACGGAGCCGCAGGTACTCAAGGGGGAGATCCCCGATCTGAGGAACGTCCCGCCGGGTTGTCGCTTCCACCCCCGCTGTCCGCTGCTCCAGTCCGGGTTGCTCCCCGACGACGTGGCCGCCCGCTGTCGCGGCGAGGACCCGGGCCCGATCGGACTGGATGTTGTCCGTGACGCCGCGTGTTGGCCGGCCCGCATGTCGGGAACGTCATAAATCGCAACCTACGCGAGTCATCCCCTATTGTCGCCTCTTCCACCCAGGGAGGAGACCCTCTTGTCCAGCCGCATCGGCGGGCTGACGGTGGCGCTGACGCTCGCTCTCGCCGCCTGCGGCGGTGCCGCCACCACGACCGAGACCACGACGCAGGTGACGACGACGCTCGCCGAAACGACGACCACAGTCCTCGTCACGACGACGACCGCGGCGCCCACGTCTACCACGACGGTTCCGCCGACCACCACTACGACCCGGCCCCTGCCACCGCCGCCCGCCATCACGGGCGACGACGGATTCATCGTTCATACCGAACGGGCACTGGCGGTCCTCCGGGAGAAGGCGCCGGATGCCTACATCCACATCACCGAGTGGATCGACACGATCCGCCAGGTCCAAAGAGGGTCCGGGATGGACGTCGTCAACAAGACCTTCCTCGTCGGGGAGAGCACCGCCCACGCTCCGGGCTGGCCCGAGAACGACCAGGTCGTCTGGTACGCCGGGACCATTGCCCACGACTCATACCACTCCTTGCTCTACGGCGAGGAAAGCACGTTCGCCGGCCGGGATGCCGAACTGGCCTGTCTCGAGTTCCAACTGGAAGTACTCGAGGCCATCGAGGCCAATCCCAGTTTCATCACGTACATCCAGGACATCATCGAGGGAATCGACGACCCCGAGAATCAGTACTGGAACAACCCGGACCGGCACTGGTAATTCATCGGTCGGGCCGGGGAATCGATCAGGTTCGCATCCGGGTCATCTTCGGGTCGTAGAGCGGTGCGATCGACACCCGGGCCGGGTAGCGCGTGCCGGCGACATCTACTTCCCAGCTTCCGCTCTCGATCCACTCACGATCCACGGGCCGATCGGCCTCGACCATGGCCAGTCCCACCGCCCCTCCCAGCGTGAAGCCATAAGAGGCCGCCCGCACATAACCGACGTCCACACCGTCGCGGTACACGACCTCGGCGTGGAACATCAATGGCTCCGGGTCGGTGAGCAGGACCTGCACGAGCCGGCGCCGCGGTGGTCCTGCCTCGATCTCTTTCATCAGGGCCTCGCGCCCGATGAAGCCACCGGGTTTGTCCGGGTCGGCGAACTGGCGCAGGCCGGCCTCCCAGAGACGATCGGTGTTGTCGATGTCGTGGCCGTAGTCGCGGTAGCCCTTCTCCATCCGGAGCGAGCCGAGCGCCTTGAGCCCGGCATGCCGGAGACCGAGATCCTGTCCGGCCTCCCAGAGGTGGTCGTGGACGGTGACGGCCCCGGCGGCTGGAACGTAGATCTCGTATCCGAGCTCGCCCACATAGGTGATGCGGATGCACAGCACCTCGATGCCGCCGATCTCGATGCGACGGGCGGAACGGAACCCGAACGCCTCGTTGGACACGTCGGCGTCGGTGACCCGCTGGAGGATCTCCCTCGAGTTGGGTCCCTGCAGGTTGATCTGGGCCAGTTCGGCAGACACGTCGGTGATCTGCACCGACTCGGGGGCACGGCGACGCATCCAGGTCTCCACGTGACGATGGGCGGTGTCGGTGGCCACGACCATGAAGTGGTCGTCGGCGAGCTTGGTCACGGTCAGGTCCGCCTCGATGGTGCCCCGTTCGTTGAGCCACTGGGTGTAGGTGATCACACCAGGGTCACCGTCGACGCTCGCCGTGGAGAGCCGGTCGAGGAACGCTCCCGCGCCATCGCCGGCGACGTCGAACTTGGACATGAACGACATGTCGATGATCACGGCCGCCTGCCGGCAGGCCTCGTGCTCGGCCCGCCAGCGCTCGAACCACTCGGGGCGGCCCCAGCCGAGCGGTCCCGGATCTGGAGTCGTCCCCGGATCGCCGAACCAGTCGGGTGACTCCCAGCCGCTCACCTCCCGGAAGTGTGCGCCTTCCTTGGCGAGCCGCTCATGGAGCGGTGAGAGCATCTGGTTGCGGGCGGTCTGTGGGCTCCAGAACGGATAGTGGGGCCGGTAGACCATGCCGAGGATCTCGGCGGTCCGCTCCCGCCGGTACGACTCGTCGGTTTGATACGGCTTGAGCCGCTCGATGTTCATCCCGGTGATGTCGACCTGGGGGTGGCCGGAGACGATCCACTCGGCGACCACCCTGCCGATGCCGCCACCGGTGAGGATCCCGATCGAGTTGAGCCCGGCGGCTACGAAGTAGTTGCGAAGCTCGGGCGCCTCGCCGATGGCTGGTGCGAGGTCGGGGGTGAAGCTCTCCGGTCCGCAGAAGAGCTTCCTGATCCCGGTCTCCGCCGTGATCGGGACCCGCGCCATGGCGGTCTCGAGATAGGGGCCCATTCGGTCCCAGTCCGGCTGGATCTCGCCGAACGCGAACTCGTCGGGCACGCCCTCGGTTCTCCAGGGCGCGGCCACCGGCTCGAACAGGCCGATCATCAAACCACCGGTCTCCTCGCGGTAGTACCCGTAGGAGGAGGGATCCTCGATCACCGGCCAGGCGGGCGACACACCGGGGATCTGCTCGGTGATCAGGTAGTAGTGCTCGGCTGCCTGGAGGGGGATGGACACCCCGTGGGCGGCGCCGAGCTGACGGGCCCACATTCCGGCGCAGTTGACGACGAACTCGCATTCGATCGTGCCCTGATCGGTTTCGACACCCGTCACCGCGCCGCGGTCTGACCGGATGCCGGTCACCCGGACACCCTCGACGATCTTCACGCCCAGCTTTCGCGCTCCTGCGGCGAGCGACATCGTGACGTCGGCGGGATTCACCCTGCCGTCGCCGGCGACGTGGAATCCGGCGAGCACGTCGTCCACCCTGGCGAGCGGGAAGGCCTCGGCGACCTCGGTGGGGGAGATCTCCTCCACTTCGACGCCCAGGTGGCGGTTGAAGGCGGCCACCCGGCGGAACTCCTCGAGGCGGTCGGGGTTCGTGGCCAGTTCGATGAAGCCCACGGGAGCGAACCCGGTGGCCAGACCGGTCTCGTCCTCCAGGCGTGAGTAGAGGTCACGGGTGTAGCGCCGCAGGGAGGTGGAGGTCTCGGAAGTCGATCCGAACGTCACCATGAGGCCGGCGGAGTGCCAGGTGGTGCCGGCGGTCAGCCGGTGCTGTTCGACGAGGACGACATCGGTCCAGCCCAGATGGGCGAGGTGGTAGGCGACGCTCGCTCCGATGACGCCCCCACCGATGATCACCACGCGTGCCCGCTCGGGTGTCTGCACGGCCCGCACGGTAACCAACCTCCTGAGACCTAGGCTCAGCACCGGAGGTCCTCGAATGACAGAGAGTGGTTTCACGGTCGGCCGGGTCTACGAGGACTCATCGGATGGTTACCGGGTCCTCGTCGATCGCCTGTGGCCCAGGGGCCTGAGCAAGGAGGCGGCCCGTATCGACGAGTGGCTCAAGGACGTTGCTCCCAGCCCCGAGCTGCGCAAGTGGTACGGGCACGTGGTGGATCGTTTCGAGGAGTTCGCCCGTCGCTATCGGGCGGAGCTCGAACAGCCTCCGGCGTCGGACGTCGTGGCCCGTCTCCAGAGGCTCGCCGCAGACCGCCGGGTGGTCCTGCTCACGGCGACCAGGGATGTGCCCCACTCCGGGGCCAGGGTGTTGTTGGACGCTCTGGAGGAGGCGCAGCGTGACGGATGAGACGGTGGTGCGCGCCGCAGTGGCCGAAGATGTCCCCGCCATCTGTCGCTTCGGCGAGGAAGTCGTCGAGGATCACTACCGGCCACTCATCGGCGAGGAGGCGGCGGCCGCACAGGTGCGCGATTGGTGGAACCGGGATCGGATCACGGAGGCCGTGGAGTCCGGTCTCGTCGTCATCGCCGAGACGGGAGGGAACGTCATCGGGGTCGCCCAGCGGGGGCGGCACGGGAACGACCACGTCGTCTACAAGCTCTACGTTCACCCGGAGCATCGCGGGCGGGGGATAGGTCCGAGACTGCTCGACGCAATCGCGGCCCGACTGCCCGCGGGGGTCGACCGGCTCTACATCGAGCACTTCGCCGCCAACACCAGGGCGAGTGCCTTCTACGAACGGGAGGGGTACGTCGTCGACCGGATCGAGCCGAGCCCGTCGGGTGATGCGAGGCGGGACGTCATTTGGCGGGTCCGGCGGTTCGACGAGCCGACCCGATGAGTCGTCAGCGGTCCCTGCGGGACAGGGCAGGCCGACCCGGCTCGGTCAGCTTCACCTGGCGGGCGACGACGGCCCCCGGGATGAGCAGGGAGAAGCAGGCGCCGCCCAGCAACTCGGACCGCCGGTAGTTCGCCGACCCGCCGTGTGACTCGGCGACGGCACGGAGGATGGCCAGGCCGATGCCCATCCCCGGGGTGGTGGAATCGAGACGCCGGGCTCCCCGCTCGAAGCGCTCCCAGATCTGATTCTCATAGCGAGTGGGCACTCCCTCGCCGTCGTCGTGGACCTCGATGACCAGCGTCCGTTCGTGACGGACGAAGACCCGGAGCAGGATCTCGCCACCGCCGTACTTCTGGGCGTTGGTGATCATGTTTATCAAGGCCTGCTGGATGCGGTCGGAGTCGATCCGGACGACGCTGTCATGCGGGAGCTGAACGGAGACCTGCGCACCGGGCAGGCTGGCCAGTGTCTCTTTGACCAACCCCGAGACCGTCGTCTGCTCGATCTTCAGCGGGACCCTCCTATCTGATCCCTTGGCCAGGAGCATCATGTCGGAGACCAGCCGGGCCATGTGCTTGGCCTGGCCCGACACGTCGGAGAGCATCTCGTCCTTGAGGTCGTCCGGAATGCTGTCTTCGTCGTCGTCCTCCAGCAGAGCCAGGTACCCCACGATGGCGGTGAGGGGAGTCCTCAGCTCGTGGCTCACCGAGGCAACCAGTTGGGACCGTTGATCCTCGATCTGGGTGCGATGACCCTGGAAGACGATGACCTGGCGGAACAACACCAGCACGAAGATGATCACCAGGGCATCGAGCCCGATGGCTCTCGTCCCCTCGTCGACAAGGCTGTGGAACCGGATCACATGGGTGACGAGGAGCGCCAGGACCAGCAGGTAGGGCCACATGACAATGAGCAGCGGAGTGGAGCGCTCCGGGTACTCACGAAGCAGAGGGGTCCGGTCGACCACCGCCGAGGCGAGGACGCTGCAGGCGGCCGACATCACGAAGAAGGGATAGAACGGCTCGGACTGGGCGAACGTCTGGCCGAGGCCGGCCTCCAGATAGGAGAGGTCGGCAGCGAACTGGAATCCGAGCGTCAGGGCGACGAACAAGAGCCGGATGTCGAGCCGGAATGTGCTCCGTCGGAGGACCAGGATCATCAGCGCCACGATGGCGATGATGTCGATGAACGGGTAGGTGAGGGCGATGCCGAGTTCCCAGCCGGGAACCCGGTCTATGTTCTCCATCAGTCTCGCCTCGATGGAGGTCCAGACGAGGGCGATCAGGGCGATCCCGCCCACGGACGCGTCGAGCAGGGTCGCCACCCAGTCGCGCCCGACCGCCTCGGCCCTCGCCAGGAGACAGATCGCGGCGACCAGCAGCACATAAGTCGTGATGAAGAAGATGTCCATCGGGCCGAATGCCGGCACCGACACACCGAAGGTCACCAGGGTCGCGGTGAGCAGGACTCCCGTTGCCGCGCTGAGGAGCCCGAGGGCCATGACCCGCCAGGCCTTGCGCTCATGAGGGGCAAGGTCGACCGACCGCGCCCACATGATCCACCCCGCGGTTCCCATGCCGACGAACATCCCCGCGGGCCCGAGCGTGGCGGCATGCGTGGGCCAGTAGATGAGAGCGATCGCCAGAGTTATCAGCACAAAGGCGAGCGGGCCGGCGATCTGCCAGCGGCGCAGCGACAGGAGAGATGAGTGCACTTGCTCCTTTATCGGCAGCTTCGGACCCCTTCCAAAGTACGCGGCGGATTGCGCGCCGTGACGTCGGTGGGTCAGTTCCCGATTCGGGTCAGGTGCAATCAGATGCGGAGGCGACCGTCGACGATCTCGATCGTCCGGTCCGTGTACTCCACCATGCGGAGGTCGTGGGTCACCATGATCCCGGCCTTGTTCCGCTCCTTGATCTCCTTGGCGAGCATCTCGACGACCGCCTTCCCCAACTCGGTGTCGAGGCTGGCGGTGGGCTCGTCGACCAGGATCAGGTCGGGGTCGGTGACCAGGGCGCGCCCGATGGCCACACGCTGACGCTCGCCGCCGGAGAGCTGCTCGGGAAGGTTGTCACGGCGATCGGCCAGGCCGAGCTCCTCGAGCAGTTGGTCGGCGCGATCGCCGATCTCCTTCTTGGAGAGGTCGGACACGTTGGCCATGACCGTGAGGTTCTCGCGTGCGGTCAAGAACGGGACCAGGTTGAACGACTGGAACACGAACCCGATCCGGTTGGCCCGGAAGCGGGTCTGCTCCTTCTTCGACATACCCGAGATGTCCTCACCGCCGATCCGCACCGAACCATCGGTGGGGGTGAGCAGCGCCCCGATCATCGAGATCAGGGTCGTCTTGCCCGAGCCGGACGGGCCCAACAGCCCGACGAACTCGTTGCCGGCGAGGTCGAGGGATGCCTCGCTCACGGCGGTGACGGCAGTGTGGCCCTCGCCGTAGATCTTGGTGAGCCCCTCGACTTCGAGGGCTTTGCTGGTCATGCCGGACCTCCTAGGGCATTGGCGGGATCGATTCGGGTGACTCGTCGGAAACTGAAGATGGCTCCAAGGGACCCCATGAAGAGGGCGACGCCGAGGAGGGCGATGGCGGTCTCGCCGAGGAACAGGGCGGGGACGGTGGAGGGCAGCAGCAGGCCCACGACCCTGGAGAGGGCGAGGCCGAAGACGTAGCCCACGGCGGAGGCGATGAGCGCCTGGACGAAGATCGCCGCCACCAGCTTCCGGTTGGGCATGCCGATGGCCTTCAGGACCGCGTATTCGTTGCGCTTCTCCAGCGTCACCAGTGCGAAGAAGAGCCCGACCACGATCGCCGCCACCACGAATGTGGTGTACACGATCCCGTTGAGCGTGATCTTCTGCTGGGACGCGCCGGGAAGGGCGTCGATTGCCTCCTGTGGTGTGGCGACGGACAGGCCCGTCGCTTCGGCGATCCGGTCTGCCGTGGTGCCGTCGGTGGTGATGCCGAGCGCCTGGGAGGTGCCCTCCAAGGCTCCCAGCTCGGGTCGCACGCTCACCCGCACCTCCAAGAAGGTGTCGTGTTGTGCCCATGCCGTGGTGAAGCCGAACCCGGCGTCCCCGGCGACCCCGACCACCTCGAGGTCGGGCCCGTTGGTGGGTGTGATCAGGGAGCCGATCCCGATGCCCTTGCGGGTCACCTGGCTGTCGACGACCACCTCGAGAGCTTCAGGCTCGGGGAGGCGGCCCTCGATGATCTCGACCGGCATCGTGTTGGCGTCGGCGCCGAGGAGGGAGAGCTGCAGGTCCTGCCCTTCGGAGGTGGCCGTCGTGTTGAAGACCGACAGTCGTCCGGCCGTCTCCACTCCATCCGTCGCTGCGACCTGCTCGAGCCTGGCCCCGTCGATGGTCGAGCGGGACAGCTCGAGCCCGGAAGTGGGGGAGAAGACCCAGTACTGCGCCGGGGTGGTCCGGTATGCGCCGGTGGATCCGAGGTAGAGACCGTCGGACAGTGCGGCCAGGATCAGGGCGAGGAACACGATGAACCCAACGGCGCCGGCTATGGCGGCGAACCGGCCCGGAGTCCGCCGGATTTCGGAGAGGCCGAGGTTCATCGCTTGCCCCCCGTGGCGACCTGGGCGGCGTCCTGCTTGAAGATCCGCCGGACCGAGAAGGCGCCGCTGGCCAGCGATCCCGCGAGCACGGCGGCTCCGAGAGTGCCCACGAGCACCGGGTCGATCGAGATCGAGAAGATTTCCCTGGTGGCCGGGATGGCCGCCGCCAGCATGCCGACACCGACAGCCACTCCGATCACGACGAGGAACCCGATCTGGCTGAAGACGTACCCGGCGAGCGACCTGCCGCGGGCTCCGACGGCCTCGAGGAGGGCGAACACCTTGAGCTTCTGCACCGTGAGGATGAGGAAGAAGAAGGCGACGACCACCACGACGATGGCGAAGGTGATCCCGGTGATCAGCGTGAAGGACTGGGTGATCGACGAGGCTCCGGGCGTGGCGTCGGCGGCCTGTGCGGGAGTCAGCGCCTCGAGGTGGTCGAGATCCGCAATGGCGGCGGCCACGCGCCCGGCATCGCCGTCGACGCTGACACCGACCATGTTCACGGGTGTGATCGGAGCTCCCGGATACTCGGAGGCAAAAACCTCCTCGAAGGTCTCGAACGGCACGTAGATCGTGGGCAGCACCGAGTAGGTGGCTCGGTCGGCGACCCCGACGACCTCGATGTCGACCCCCGAGATCTCGAAGGTGGATCCGATGTCGAGGCCGGCGTCGGAGACCGCGGTGGTGTCCACGACCGCCTGGCCGGGACCGGGGAGCGCTCCGACCACTTCGGTCGGGCTCCCGGGGCCGTCGACCTCGACGCCCCACAGGGAGACGTTGGCGGTGTCGCCGGCGATTGTGGCCTCGATCGACATCACCGATATCGGCGCGGCCGCCATCACGCCATCGACCTCTTCGACGCGAGCCACGTCGTCGGTGGTGAGACGGCTCGCCTGGACGGTGGCCTGGGCCTCGGACTGGAAGACGAGGAGATCGGAGGAGTTGTACGCCACCGCCCCGACGAAACGATCGAGCAGGGTGGTGCTCACGGTGTTCACGAAGAGCAGCAAGAAGAAGAGGAGACCGACGGCGACGGCGAGAAGCCCGAACTTGAGCTTCGACCGCCAGATCTCACGAAACCAGATCATATGGACATTGATGGGTGCGACGACCGCCATGTCAACGCCGCCCTCATCGAGACCGGCGACGAACGTTGACAGCCAGGTGAACGTGATCCAGGTGCACCGTGTTGGTGAAAGAGCGTGACGAGCTCTTGCCGTCGAGATCCCACGGCCCGCCGACCTGTCTCACGTCGGGGTGGTCCAACATCCAGCGCAT
>Ga0209075_1002279_pt1 | contig 17060 bp, 9 predicted proteins | sample Stecom2011_FD_187523 | JGI IMG/M metagenome (GOLD analysis project Ga0209075, IMG submission 187523) | Agricultural soil microbial communities from Utah to study Nitrogen management - Steer compost 2011 (SPAdes) (version 2) | ecosystem: Environmental > Terrestrial > Soil > Agricultural land...
CGCCGCTTCCCCGCTCTTGACCAGGCGCGCCGCCTCGGCTGTCTCCCTGACGCCCAGCGCCTCTTCGAGCAGGGCTTGCTGGTCCATTGACAGGCTGAGCTCATGCTGCGTGATCAGCGTTGCAAGCGCCGCCGCATCAAGCGACTGACCCAGACGCCATTGCAGCAGCGCACGTGCCACCCCGTACGGCTGCAACACCGATAGGCGCGTCGTGGGTAGCCAGCAGATGTCCGCGTCACGACTCAGTTCCAGTTGACGGAAACCAACCATCAAGGCTGACTTGCCCATCCCTGACGCACCGCGTACCAGGACGCTCTGGCGCAACCCGATACCGGCCCGGGCCAGGGCGTCACGAAGTACACGCAGCGCCGCTTCACGCCCAATCAGGCTCGGCGGCAGAGCGTCACGCCCGCCCTCGTTATGGCCTAGTACCAGGGCCCGCAAGCGAACCCGTCCGTCGCTGGCCATCAACCGCGAAGAGAGGCGTGGCTGAAGGTCCAGTGCCGGCGGCATGTGCTGGCTCGCCTCCAGCGAAATGACCAGCTCGCTGCCTTCGGCGGCACTCATCAAATCAACCGCGCCCTGACTAACCTGTCCCAGCGGATCTACCAGCTGACGCTCGGGAAGGTAGATCACTCGCCCGCTGTTGAGACCCGCGGCAAGCTCAATATCTGGTGGCTCGAACTCGCTCTCCCAGTGACGCGCCACCTCGTCAGGCAGTGCTTTGCGGCAGTGTTCGTACAATGCCACCAACTCGGCCAGCTGATGTGCCGGACCATGTGTTCCGAAGCAAGCCAGACCCAGCCCACCGGTAGCACCGGGTAACCAGAACCCGCCCAGGTGGTGGCACTGCTGCTCCAGCCAGCGCATCAGCTCTATCTGCAACACCAGGCAGGCGCGTGTTTCGTCTCGCGCCGAGAAATCTCCTTGCACACACAGCCGGATCGCCATGACCGAAAGCTGACGCTGCTCAATCTCATCTTCACTCAGCGGTGCGTTGCCAGATGCCAGGGCTCGGGCAAAAGCGCCCTGCAGGGGATAGCCTTTATGCTCGACACTACCATCCGACCAGAAGCGCGCCAGCTGCAGAAAACTGGGCTCCGGTTGTTGGCCGGACAGGGCGAGTAGCTGCAAGTAGGCATTATGTTGTTCATGTGCTGCAGCGAGTTGACCCTGCTCTGCAAGCTGGCGAACCAGTCGCTCATGAAAGGGGCCATAGCCGGAAAAACGATTGACCAGCGCTTGCAACAGGGAGTCGGGTATATCCTCCTGCGCCTCGAGAACGCTCTCGGCAAAGCGAATCACCCGCTGACGCCATTCGTTGCGCAACTTTACCAGCCAGCGCTGAAACTCGGTACAGGCCGGCAGTTGCAACTCTTCCACCAGGTCACCGCGATAATACTCAAGGAGCTCTTCCAGCGTCGCCACGTCCTGCTCCCCCTCCAGCAGTTGCTGAAGCTCATGCAGGTCGAAATGCCAGCTATCGGGACGACAAAAGGCAATGGTCTGCCGCGACACCACCAACACTTGCTCAGCCACCTCACCCAGCGACTGACGCAAGCAATGCAGCGCGTGACGCAGGTTGGTACGTCCCGACGAAAGCCCCTGATCGGGCCATAACAACTCCGCCAGGCTGGCTCGATTGACCGGCTGTTGGTGCAAGAGCAGAAAGACCAGCAGCGCCTTGACCTTGTCATAACTGAATTGGGTCAGCTCATCGTCACCCACCACCAGCGAGAACTGGCCAAATAGCGCCAAGCGCTCACCCGCATCGCCCCGCTCGTTAACTGTCGCGTCCAGCATGGTAAAACCTGCATGGCAAAGTGGCATATTCAGGTTGACACGCCACTATGGAAACGAAACGTCGTATCCGACGTGACTTTACTATTGGTTGTGTCTCGCATTCGGCAAAGAAATGCACCCACTTGTCAATGGGAAGCGACGAAAGATAAGTACGCGGCGACCAAAGTCTAGCCTGCTCCACAACGGGTCAACTTAACATTGTCGACAGTTTCACGTAGAATATCGCCATCCAAGGTTATGGTTGTTTCACCAACCAAAGCGGCTGTTTCGTCGATATGCATCGCTCGTTGATTCCGCTTTGGCAATCCACCATATGAGGGCCCCCACGTGCTTGAAGCCTATCGCCAACATGTCGAAGAACGCGCCACCGAGGGCGTCCCGCCGAAACCTCTGACTGCCGAACAAGTCGCTGCGCTGGTTGAGCTGCTGAAATCTCCACCGGCAGGCGAAGAGGAGTTTATCCTCGACCTGATCACCAACCGTGTTCCGCCCGGAGTCGATGAAGCGGCCTACGTGAAAGCCGGCTTCCTCACCGCCATTGCCAAGGGCGAAGCTGCATCACCGCTGATCGACAAGTTGCATGCTGTCAAGCTGCTGGGCACCATGCAGGGCGGCTATAACATCGCCACTCTGGTCGAGCTGCTCGACAACACGGAATTGGCCCGCGAGGCTGGCGAGCAGCTCAAGCATACGCTGCTGATGTTCGACGCTTTCCATGACGTGGAAGAGCGCGCCAAGGCCGGTAACGCCGTGGCCAAGGACGTGATGCAGTCCTGGGCCGACGCCGAGTGGTTCCTTTCCAAACCCGCCCTGGAAGAGAAGATCACCCTCACCGTCTTCAAGGTGCCGGGCGAAACCAACACCGATGACCTCTCTCCTGCCCCGGATGCCTGGTCGCGCCCCGACATTCCACTGCACGCCAATGCCATGCTCAAGAACGAGCGCGACGGTATTACTCCCGACGTGCCCGGCACGACCGGCCCGCTCAAGCAGATCGAGGAAGTAAAAGCCAAGGGTTTCCCGGTCGCCTACGTAGGCGATGTGGTCGGCACCGGCTCCTCGCGCAAGTCCGCGACCAACTCGGTGCTGTGGTTCTTCGGCGACGACATTCCCAACGTGCCCAACAAGCGTGCCGGCGGCTTCTGCTTCGGCGGCAAAATTGCTCCGATCTTCTTCAACACCATGGAAGATGCCGGCGCCCTGCCCGTCGAGATGGATGTCTCCAAGCTTGAAACCGGCGACGTGATCGACATCTACCCCTATGCGGGCAAGGTGTGCAAGCATGGCACCGACGATGTCCTGTCCACTTTCGAACTCAAGACTCCGGTTATCCTCGACGAAGTGCGTGCTGGCGGACGTATCCCGTTGATCATCGGCCGTGGTCTCACCAGCAAGGCACGTCAATCACTGGGCCTGCCCGATTCTGATGTGTTCCGCCTGCCCGAGCAGCCCAAGGACACCGGCAAGGGCTTCACCCTGGCCCAGAAAATGGTCGGCAAGGCCTGTGGCCTGGAAGGCGTGCGTCCGGGCATGTACTGTGAGCCGAAGATGACCACCGTAGGCTCCCAGGATACCACCGGGCCCATGACCCGTGATGAGCTCAAGGATCTCGCCTGTCTCGGCTTCCAGGCCGACCTGGTCATGCAGTCCTTCTGTCACACCGCCGCTTATCCGAAGCCGGTTGACGTGGAAACCCACCACACCCTGCCCGACTTCATCATGAACCGTGGCGGTGTTTCGCTGCGCCCCGGCGACGGTATCATTCACAGCTGGCTCAACCGCATGCTGCTACCCGATACCGTGGGTACCGGTGGTGACTCGCATACCCGTTTCCCGCTGGGCATCTCCTTCCCGGCCGGCTCTGGCCTGGTCGCCTTTGCCGCCGCCACCGGTGTCATGCCGCTGGACATGCCGGAATCGGTACTGGTGCGCTTCAAGGGCAAGCGTCAGCCCGGTGTCACGCTGCGTGACCTGGTCCACGCCATTCCCTACTACGCTATCCAGAAAGGACTGCTGACGGTCGAGAAGTCGGGCAAGAAAAATATCTTCTCCGGTCGCGTACTGGAAATCGAAGGCCTTGAAGACCTCACCGTCGAGCAGGCTTTCGAACTTTCCGACGCCTCCGCCGAGCGTTCTGCTGCCGGCTGTACCATCACGCTGTCCGAAGAGAGCGTGACCGAGTACCTGAAGTCCAACATCACCCTGCTCAAGTGGATGATCGCCAACGGCTACGGTGACGAGCGCACCATCAGTCGTCGCATCCTGGGCATGGAAGAGTGGCTGGCCAACCCGAGCCTGATGCGCGCCGATGCCGATGCCGAGTACGCTGAAATCATCGAGATCGACCTGGCCGACCTCAAGGAGCCGGTGCTGTGCGCTCCGAACGATCCTGACGACGCCCGCCTGCTCTCTGAAGTGGCCGGCGAGAAGATCGACGAAGTATTCATCGGCTCGTGCATGACCAACATCGGTCACTTCCGCGCTGCAGGCAAGCTGCTCGAAAAGCAGCCGGCCGGCAGCCTGAAGACTCGCCTGTGGCTGGCCCCGCCCACCAAGATGGACCAGCACCAACTCACCGAAGAGGGCTACTACGGGATCTACGGTCGTGCGGGTGCACGCATGGAGATGCCGGGCTGCTCCCTGTGCATGGGTAACCAGGCGCGTGTCGCGGCGAAAAGTACCGTGGTCTCCACATCCACACGTAACTTCCCCAACCGCCTGGGCGATGGCGCCAACGTCTACCTCGCTTCTGCTGAACTGGCGGCGGTAGCAGCGGTGGAAGGTCGTCTGCCCAGCGTCGAAGAGTACCAGCGTTACATGGGCGAATTCGACGCCATGGCCGGGGAGATCTATCGTTACATGAACTTCCATGAAATCGAGGAGTACCAGAACGTCGCGTCCAACGTGATTCCGGTGGCTCAGGAAGCTTGATTCACGGCATTCTGTTATCCTCAGGTTCGACTCCGATGCTCGCAACATCGTATGGTTGCCCTTGCGGCGACCGGAGCCGATGAACGAAGCGCCCTCCTCGGAGGGCGCTTTTTTGTTGTATGACGAATCGATACGTCATGCGCTAGCATGGCATCATATTTCCACTTACCTGCCACACCACCAGTTCACGGCAAGGAGCCCACATCATGAGCGCCATCATCACACCTGATATTTGTGACGCTTACCCGGACGTTGAAATTCTCGACCCGATTTTCGTCAACTTTGGCGGTCTTGAAGCTTTTTGCGGGCCGATCCGTACCGTCAAGTGCTTCGAAGACAACTCGCTGGTAAAACAGGCCGTAAATGAGCCCGGTGAAGGCGCTGTGCTAGTGGTTGATGCGGGAGGTTCCCAACGCTGTGCCATGCTCGGCGACATGCTGGCCGAAATGGCGCTCGACAACGGCTGGGCGGGTGTCGTGATGTATGGCTGTGTGCGCGATGTCGATGTGCTGGCTGAAACCGAACTAGGTATCCAGGCACTGGGGGCGCATCCGCGCAGAAGCGAGAAGCGTGGCGAAGGCGTGCGTGATATCCCGGTTACATTTGCCGGCGTCACACTGCGTCCCGGCCAATGGCTGTATGCCGATAATAACGGCATCGTGATTGCCAACGAGCGCCTTTCGCTCGAATCATGAGCCCTGCGTGCAAGCCACCCGCTCGCAGTGGGTGGCCTTGCACTGCCTGCTGATGCCGTCATGCTGACGACCCGTCTGAGTATTACCACCCTTGGCATGGATGCCCTGCGCAGTCTGCGCGAACACCTGCGTCCGCTTATTGCCTACCACCTCTTTTTTACGTTGCTCGCTTCGAGTTTGCTGTTGCCGCTCGGCGCCTGGACATTGACTAGCCTGCTCGGCCACTTCGACCGCCCCGTCATCACCAATGCCGGCCTCCTCGATCTGCTCCTTAGCCCCTCCGGCACTCTCTGGCTGCTCGTCGCGCTGGGGATGTCTTTCTTGCTGCTCTATCTTCAGCAGGCCGGCATGATCCTGGTCGCCGTGGGACGACGCCAGAGCCATATGCGTCTGGCTTTCATTGCGCTGTGGCAATCGTTTCGCAGACTACCCGCCCTGGCCTGCCTGGTAGTGCTGCAAGTGGGCAGCCACCTGTTGCTCGCCATACCTGTGGCTCTGCTCCTGGCGGCACTCTACGACTGGATACTGGGTGGGCTCGATCCGTATTTCGTGCTGCGCATGCGGCCTCCGGCATTCTGGCTCATGCTCGCCGCGGGCATACCGGTTGTCATCGCTTGGGCACTTCTGGCCGCCTGGCTCTATGTGGGCTGGATTCTGGCGCTGCCACTGGCCACGCTGGAACCCCTCTCTGCGCGAGCAGCGCTCAAGCGCAGCTGGACACTCACCCGCGGACAACGCGGGCGAATTGCGTTACTGGTGATTACGGTGCTGTTGACCATCGTGGCGCTGCCTTTCCTGGTCACGGTGTCCTATGACCAGTTGGTGACACCGCTGCTGTGGTGGCTGCCGGAACGCAACTCCGTGCTGATACCCGCCATGCTGACCTATGTATCCGGCTACGTGCTGCTGACATTGGCCATCACCTTTTTCGGTATCGCCGTCAATGCCCTGCTTTCGGCCTGCCTGTATCTGCGCCTGGTGCACAGTGAGCCACGGCCTCCGTCGCCCCCGGTGCAGGCTCATCCTGGCCGACTGGCCTGGATGGTGGAGCTTGGGGTACTGCTGTTTGCCATGCTCCAGGCCTGGTGGATCGTCAATAGCTTCGAACTGCAGGACAAGGTCGCTATTATCGCCCATCGTGGCAGTTCGATTGCCGCCCCGGAAAATACCTTGCCCGCCATAGAACGCGCTATCGGCGAGGGTGCCGACTACATTGAAATCGACGTCCGCCTAAGTGCCGATGGCGAAGTGGTCCTTTTCCACGACCGTTCGCTACGCCGCCTGACTGGTGATAGCCGCAACGTTCAAGATCTCTCGTTGGCCGAACTCAAGACCTTTGACGTCGGCAGCTGGTTTGGCGACACCTTTGCCGGTGAAACCATTCCGACACTGGATGAAACGCTCACCCTGGTACGTGGGCGCAGTGGCTTGATGATTGATATGAAACCCGATCCCGGGCAAGAGCAGGCATTGACCCTAGCGGTACTCGACGCTCTGGACAGGGAGTCCGCGGCACGACAGGCCTGCCGCAGCGCCACTCTGGCCTCCGAGCGCTCCCGCTGTGGTAATCCCGCCGTCTATGCAGAGGCCCGGTTGGCGGCCATGTCGGTGAACATCATGGAAATGATCAAGCAGCATAAACCAGAGGCACGCGTCACACTACTGGCACAGTTGATCATGCCAGGCACCCTGGATCGGCGCCGCTTTGACGCCCTGGGGCTACGACATAACCGCATCACCGCCAACGAGATCCGCCTGGCCAACGAGCTGGGCTATGAAGTTCACGCCTGGACAGTCAATGACCGGGCGCGCATGTCCCAACTGATCGACCTCGGCGTTGATGCCATCATTACCGATCGCCCGGCGCGCCTCGCTGAACTCCTCGACGAGCGTCGCGAGCTCAGCGATGGCGCTATTCTGCTGGTGAAGCTGCGTAACTGGCTCAGGAGATGATCCGTTCCTGCTACTCTCCCATCACCACACCTTCACGGCGCGGATCAGCACCGCCAAAGAATCCCTCTTCGGTGCGCTGAATCGCCTGCAACCCGCTTACCAACTCACGCTCGCTGGCTTCATGCCCCAGCGCATTGAGTGCTTCGATAACTTCCGCTCCAAAGCGCCCCTCTTCCAGAAACGCGGGGCCACCCAGTGTAATCGCATGCGGCAGGTCCAGGGCCTCCTGGGCGTCCAGCCCCCACTCCAGCATGGCGATCAGGGTCTTGGCCGTGTAGTGAATAATGGCCGCACCACCCGGTGAGCCCAGAGTAGCGATCAGTTCATCACTCTCCCGATCGAAAACCAGTGTCGGACTCATGCTGGAACGTGGCCGCTTGCCCGCCTCGACACGGTTAGCGATCGGCGTACCGGCAGCATCCAGGGGCCGGAACGAGAAGTCCGTCAGCTCGTTGTTGAGTAGATAACCACCCGCCAGACCGGTACCGCCATCGGCAAGAATACGTGAGCCAAAGGCAGATTCGATCGTGGTAGTCATGGCCACTGCCGTGCCTTCTTCATCGATGATACTGATATGACTGGTGCCATACTCGGGCTGATCGGGTTGAACTGCCCATGCCGTCTCCATCTTGCCGGGATTCCCCGGCGCCGCCCCATCCGGCCCCATGCTCTGTTCGCCAATCAGCTCAGCGCGTTCTGCCAGATACCCTTCGCCAAGCATGACATTCCAGTCACCGTCGGGTGGGTTAACGAAATCGGGATCGGCAATATATTTGGCCCGATCCGCAAACGCCAGACGTGAAGCTTCCAGGAAACGGTGCAGCCACTCGCTACTGGGCAGTCCCTCTTCCAGTGGCTCATCAAGCGCCGGCAAATGCTCCAACATGCCCAGAATCTGCATGATGGTTATATGCCCCGACGAAGGCGGCGGGAAACCGCATATCCGATAGGCCTGCCAGTCGTTGCACAGCGGATCACGTTCCTTGGCAACGTATGTCGCCAGGTCTTCAAGACTGATCGCACCGGGACGCTCGGCATGATTTTGCACCCGATGCACCAAGTCTTCAGCAATGGCTCCTGTATGCAACGCCTTGCTGCCATGTTCGGCAATTTCACCCAGGATCGCGGCTAGAGCCGGGTTTTTGAGGCGATGCCCTGCAGGAAGCGGTTCGCCCTCCTCGGTATAGTAGAAGCGACTGGCCAAGAGGTCATCGCGTAAACGCTGCTCTTCAGCCAGGCTGGTATGCAGCCGTGGACTAATCTCAAAGCCCTCTTCGGCCAGCGCAATGGCCGGCGCAAACAGCTCCGCCCAGGGCAAGCTGCCGTGCTCCTTGTGCGCCAGCTCAAGCATGCGCACGGTGCCGGGGACGCCGACGGAAAGCCCGCTCGCCACTGCATCCATGAACTCAAGGGGTTCCTCACCGCCGTTGAAGAACAATGATTCGCTGGCGGCCCGTGGAGCTGTCTCGCGTCCGTCATAGGCTCTTACGGTGCTACCATCATAGTGCATCAGGAAGGCACCCCCGCCGATACCGCTGGATTGCGGTTCCACCAGCGTCAGCACCATTTGTACCGCGATGGCGGCATCAATGGCGGAGCCCCCCGCCTGGAGCACCTGGTAACCGGCATCGGTGGCCAGGGGGTTAGCCGCCGCTACGGCAAAGCGCTGTGTCTCCCAGCCGGGCTTTTCGGTATAACCGGAGGCCGTCTCGGGAGAAATGGCCGGCAGGTCGTAGTGAAAGCTGACCTCGGCAGTAGCGAGCAGCGGCATGCCCAAGAAGCATACGGCAGTAGCGGCAAGCCACCTGCGGCGGTGACGGCTAGCTAAACGAATCTCCATGATCATCTCTTGGTAACTCCATGTAATCGAAGTTATAGCATAGGCGAAAAAAGGCCCGATTGAGAGGTTCAATCGGGCCTTTTGGTACATTGCAGCAAGCCTTGGCTAACCTGGCGTTAGCCGAGCGTTTCACCCGCCAGCATAAACCAGGTTTCCAGTACCGCATCGGGGTTCAGTGACACCGAGTCAATCCCTTGTTCCATCAGCCATTTGGCCAAGTCAGGGTGGTCGGATGGCCCCTGGCCGCAGATGCCCACGTACTTGCCTTGAGCCTTGCACGCCTGAATGGCCATGGCCAACAACTTCTTGACCGCCGGGTTCCGCTCATCGAACAGGTGCGCGACGATACCGGAGTCACGGTCCAGCCCCAATGTCAGCTGGGTCAGGTCGTTGGAGCCGATGGAGAAACCATCGAAATATTCAAGGAATTCGTCAGCCAGCAGCGCGTTGGCCGGCAGCTCGCACATCATGATCACCTTGAGCCCACCCACACCACGCTCAAGGCCATTTTCCGCCATCAGCTCTACCACCTGGCGAGCCTCATCGGTGGTCCGCACAAACGGGACCATGATCTCAATGTTGTCGAGGCCCATCTCATCACGCACACGCTTGAGGGCACGACATTCAAGTTCGAAACAAGAGCGGAAGGCATCGGAAATATAGCGAGAAGCCCCACGGAAGCCGAGCATGGGGTTTTCTTCGCCCGGCTCGTAGAGTTTGCCGCCGATCAGGTTCTCATACTCGTTTGACTTGAAGTCGGAAAGACGCACGATCACCCGCTGCGGATGGAAGGCGGCAGCCAAGGTGGAGATGCCCTCCACCAGTTTGTCGACGTAAAAGTCCACCGGACTGTTATACCCTGCAGTGCGCAGATCAATAGTCTGCTGCAGATCGAGCGGCAGGGTGTCGTAGTCGAGCAACGCCTTGGGGTGGACTCCGATCATGCGGTTAATGATGAACTCCAGGCGCGCCAGGCCCACACCGGCGTTGGGCAGCCCGGCAAAGCTAAAGGCCCGGTCCGGATTGCCCACGTTCATCATGATCTTGAACGGAATGTCGGGCATGGCATCGACGCTGGTAACCCGCCGGTCATACTCGAGCAGACCTTCGTAAACATTGCCCGTATCACCTTCGGCACAAGACACGGTAACATCACGGCCGTCCTGCAGGACCCCAGTGGCATCACCACAACCCACAACGGCGGGAATGCCCAGCTCACGCGCAATGATCGCCGCATGGCAGGTACGGCCGCCACGGTTGGTGACGATTGCCGCCGCCCGCTTCATGATCGGCTCCCAGTCGGGATCGGTCATGTCGGTAACCAGCACATCGCCTGAGTTGACCTTGTCCATGTCTTCCGGCGAGAACACCACCTTGACTGCACCACGGCCAATCCGCTGACCGATGGCACGACCCGTCACCAAGGTGCGCCCCTTCTCCTTGAGGTGGAAGCGTTCAAGCTTGCCGCCCTCTTGTTGCGATACCACTGTTTCCGGACGCGCCTGGACGATGTAAAGCTCACCGTCATCCCCATCCAGTGCCCACTCGATATCCATCGGACGCTGATAATGCGCTTCGATTGTCATGGCCTGACGTGCCAACGCCATGACCTGATCGTCAGTGATGCAGAAGCGCACACGGTCCTTGAGGGGAACATCCACAGTCGCCACCGACCTGCCGGCACTGGCTTCGTCACCGTAGACCATCTTGATCATCTTGGATCCAAGATTGCGGCGCAGCACCGCGGGACGGCCGGCCGCCAGGGTCGACTTGTGCACATAGAACTCGTCGGGGTTGACCGACCCCTGCACCACCGTTTCACCCAGCCCCCAGGAGGCGGTAACAAATACCGCATCGCGGAAGCCCGACTCGGTATCCAGAGTGAACATCACACCGGCAGCACCGGTTTCGGAGCGCACCATTTTCTGAACACCCGCCGACAGTGCTACATTCTCGTGGGCATAGCCGCGATGCACACGGTAGGAAATGGCGCGGTCATTGAACAGCGAGGCAAACACTTCGTGCACGGCACGCTTGATGTTGTCGAAACCTTCGATATTGAGGAAGGTTTCCTGCTGCCCCGCAAAGGAAGCATCAGGCAGGTCTTCAGCCGTTGCCGATGAACGCACCGCAACCTTGAGGTTGGGGTGTTGCGCAAGCAATTGATCGTAAGCGGTACGCAGGTGTGTTTCGAAGACCGGCGGCAGCGGCGTATCGATGATCCACTGACGGATTTGACCGCCAACACGGGCAAGCTCGTTCACGTCGTCAACATCAAGGCTCTCCAGAGCCTTGTTGATGCGCTCGTTAAGTCCCTCATGGGCCAGAAACTCACGATAGGCGTGAGCCGTGGTCGCAAAGCCGCCGGGAACTGTCACCCCGGCATCCGAGAGATTGGAAATCATCTCACCCAGCGAGGCATTCTTGCCCCCCACACGCTCCACATCGTTCATGCCGAGCTGGTCAAACCACAGGATGTAATCTTCCACGCAACCCCCTTGGATCTTCTTTGCCCAGGCTTATCGAAGCCCCAGCTTCAAACCTGATTGCAAAAACCTGGCTGTAAAGCTGTGATGTCACAACCCGGTTTTTCGACGATGCAGCTATGCTGCACACCTTAAACGGAAGCGACCATATTCGCCATTGGTCTAACATCGAAGTCATTGGAGGTTTTTTACAACAATCGAAGGTTTTTGGCGTTTCCTGTAGTCTGCACACCTTGCCGTTCCGGTTTTCAGCCCTGACAATGAAGCTTCAAAACCTGAATGGACATCGCCACGCCATGCCCCGTACCGCCTTTTTCATCTCCGACGGCACCGGCATTACCGCCGAGAGCCTGGGCCGTAGCCTGCTGGCCCAGTTCAAGAATCTCGAAATTCAGATGATCACCAAGCCCTATATCGACTCAGTGGAAAAAGCCATGGAGTTGGCGAAGATCATTAACGCAACCGCTGCACGGGATGGTCAGAAACCCATCATTATCGACACCATTGTCGATACCCACATCCGCCGCATCATCAGCGAGACGGATGGGTTCAATATCGATATCTTCTCCACCTTCCTCGAACCGCTGGAGCAGGAACTCGACACACGCTCCACCTATAGCGTGGGCCGCACCCACTCTATCGGCGAAGACGAGCTGTACATGGATCGTATCCATTCGGTGCACTTCGCCCTGGATAACGACGACGGCGCCCGCACACACCAGTACGACCAGGCGGATGTAATTCTGGTGGGTGTATCACGCTGCGGCAAGACGCCGACCTCGCTCTATCTGGCCATGCAGTTCGGCATTCGTGCCGCCAACTATCCGCTGACCGAAGACGACCTCGACGAGAATGGCACTCTCAAGCTACCCAAATCACTGGCCGCGCACCGGCACAAACTCTTTGCCTTGACCATCGATCCGCGCCGGCTGGCGGCAATCCGCCATGAGCGTCGGCCCAACAGCCGCTACAGCTCGCTGGACCAGTGTACCCAGGAGGTGGAACAGGCCGAAGCCCTGTACCGGCAACTGCATATTCCCTTTATCGACACGACCCGCTTCTCGATTGAAGAGATCTCCACCCGCATGATGGCCGAAGCAGGACTGACCCGGCGTTTTTCACCCCGCTGATCAACGTACGATGCCCTCGCTTCGCAGGCGCGCGATATCCTCGGCGGTAAGTCCCATCTCGGCCAGAATCGTATCACTGTCCTGGCCTAGCCGGGGCGGCGCCAGTTCACTGACAGCGGCACGCCTGTCGAAGCGCAGCGGACTCGCCACCTGAGGTACATCAACGCCGCCGCGCTTGAGGCTGCGCTGCATTTCGCGATGTTTCACCTGCGGATCATCGAATACTTCGGCGATGGTATTGATCGGCCCAGCGGGTATCCCGCGGACTTCGAGTTCGGCCAACCATTCATCACGGTCGCGCGTCAGCAGTACCGCCTGAATCAATGGCACCAGTACCTCCCGATTACCCACTCGGGCAGCGTTGGTGGCATAAGCGGGATCCTCGGCCCACTCAGGCCGCCCCAGCAGCTCGGCCAGGCGCGCGAACTGGCCGTCGTTACCCACCGTCAATACCAAATGGCCATCGGCGCAGGCAAACGCCTGGTAAGGAACAATATTGGGATGCGCATTACCGTGACGCTCGGGCGAAAGTCCACTGACCAGGGTATTGAGCGCCTGGTTCGCCAGTGTCGCCACTTGCACATCAAGCAGCGCTACATCGACATGGCGCCCTTCCCCCGTGCTTTGACGCTCATGCAAGGCCGCCAGCACCCCAATCGTGGCGTAAAGTCCGGTCATGACATCGGTAATCGCCACACCGGTCTTCATCGGCATGCCTTGCGGCTCGCCGCCAATGCTCATCAAGCCGCCCATGGCCTGAATCATAAAGTCATAGCCGGCCCGATGGGCATAGGGGCCATCCTGACCGAAGCCGGTAATCGAACAGCCGATCAGAGCCGGATTAAGCGTCTTGAGGCTGGCGTAATCAAGTCCATACTTGGCCAATCCTCCCACCTTGAAATTCTCCAGGACGATATCAGCCCCTGCCGCGAGCTGACGAACCAGCGCCTGGCCCCGCTCACTGGCGATATCGAGGGCCAGCGACTGCTTGCCACGATTGGCACACAGGTAATATGCCGCAACACGCTCAGTATCATCCTCGGCGGCCAGCCAGGGGGGGCCCCAGCCGCGGGTGTCATCGCCGCGCTCGGGATGCTCGATCTTGATCACCCGGGCACCGAGATCGGCAAGCAGCTGACCGGCCCAGGGGCCGGCCAGCACTCGCGACATGTCGAGAACCACGATACCTTCAAGCGGTCCGCTCATGTGCGCTACTCTCCCATTTGTCATTTAGCCTGATGCGCTCGTGCAGGCGTTTGTCAGTTGGCAAATGCTTGCAAGCCGGTCTGAGCACGCCCCAAAATCAGCGCATGAACGTCGTGGGTCCCTTCATAGGTATTCACCGCTTCGAGATTCATTACGTGGCGAATCACGTGGTACTCATCGGAGATACCATTGCCACCGTGCATGTCACGCGCGACACGGGCGATATCCAGCGCCTTGCCGCAGTTGTTGCGCTTGATCAGCGAAATCGTCTCGGGGACCAACTGCCCTGCGTCGATCATGCGGCCCACACGCAGTGCCGCCTGCAAGCCCAGGGCAATCTCGGTCTGCATGTCGGCCAGCTTTTTCTGGATTAGTTGGTTAGCGGCCAGCGGGCGACCAAACTGCTTGCGCTCCAGGGTGTAGTCACGCGCAGCGTGCCAGCACGCCTCGGCGGCACCCATGCTGCCCCAGGCGATACCAAAGCGGGCACGGTTAAGGCACGAGAACGGCCCTTTTAGCCCGGTCACACCTGGCAGTAACTGCTCGTCGGAAACCTCGACATCCTGCATCGCAATCTGGCCGGTGATGGAGGCACGCAGACTGAACTTGCCTTCGATTTTGGGGGCGCTTAACCCGGGCATATCCTTTTCAAGAATGAAACCACGAATGACTCCTTCGTCATCCTTGGCCCAGACGACGAACACATCGGCAATGGGGGAGTTGGTGATCCAGCTCTTGGTACCGTTGAGGCGCCAGCCATTTTCGGTGCGCGTGGCACGCGTGGACATACCGCCCGGGTCGGAGCCATGATCCGGCTCGGTCAGGCCAAAGCAACCCACCCACTCACCCGTGGCCAGCTTGGGCAGATACTTCTCGCGCTGGGTCTCGCTACCAAAAGCGTGAATGGGATACATCACCAGGCTCGACTGAACGCTCATGGCACTGCGGTAGCCAGAATCAACACGCTCGACCTCGCGAGCCACCAGGCCATAGCTGACATAGTTCATGCCGGCACAGCCGTAACCATCAATGGTGGAGCCCAACAGACCCAGTTCCCCCATCTCGTTCATGATTTCGCGATCAAAGCGCTCGTGGCGGTTGGCCTCCAGCACACGCGGCATGAGGTTTTCCTGGCAGTAGTCGTGAGCGGTCTGCAGGACCATGCGCTCATCTTCGTCGAGCTGATCAATCAAGCGGAAAGGATCTTCCCAGGTGATGGGGGTGATCTGGCTCATAGGGCTCTCCTTGTACGGATGGCTGTTGATGCTGGCTTCAATAATTTCTACATTTCATGAGAATGTAGATCAATTGCTGCGGCATGCCAACCCTTTGCGACGCATTTTTTGTCTCGGACTATAAAAAACGGGCACCTGATGATGCCCGTTTTTCCCCAGCTCTCTTTTCCGGTTCAGCTCCCTTCATCCCCACGGTAGAGGTTTTGGATACTCGAAAAGTCAAGCCCGCCATTACCCTGAGAGGCGTGCAAAGCGAACAGGTTACGCGCCTGGGATCCCATCGGAATCGTGGCCTGGCAATCCAGTGCCAGTTCCCAGGCCAGGCCCAAGTCCTTAGCCATCAGGTCAGTCAAGAACCCTCCCTGATAGTCACGGGAGGCAGCCGAACCCTCCATGACTCCGGGCCAGGGGTTATAGACATTGAGCGCCCAGTTGCCGCCACTGCTCTGTTTCATGATCTCCGAAAGAACTGCCGGGTCGAGGCCGTTTTTGACCCCAAGTGCCAACGCCTCGCTGGTACCGCTCATGAGGATACCCAGCAGCATGTTATTGCAGATCTTCGCCACCTGGCCGGCCCCCACCTCACCCGCATGGAAGATGTTCTTGCCCATGCTTTCGAGCACCGGCCTGGCCTGTTCAAAACCCTCGGCACTGCCGCCCACGATAAACGACAGCGTACCGGCACGGGCACCGCCTACCCCACCGGAAACCGGCGCATCGAGAAAGGTCAGCCCATGCGCCTCGGCAGCTTCACCGACGGCACGCGCATCGACCGGCGAAATCGTCGATGCATCAATGATCAGCGGCTTGCCATCCAGCGCATCAAACAGCCCCGGGGCATCTTCTCGTCCCAGATACAGGCGGCGCACATGCTGGCCGGCAGGCAGCATCGAGATGATCACCTCGGCACCGCTGGCAGCACTCTGGGCACTAGCGCAAGCCATGGCACCCGCGGCTTCCAGTTGTTTCATCGCGGTGTCGACCAGGTCGAAAACACCCACTTCATGCCCCGCCTTGAGTAGATTGACGGCCATGGGCGCGCCCATATTCCCCAGACCGATAAAGGCGATTTTCATAAGACGGTTTCCTAGGTTGTTATGGTGATTGACGTCTATAGATCGTAAAGCGGATGCGCCGTGTCGCTCCATAGCGAAGTCAACAGCTCTTGCACCTCTGCCTCGGGAACCGACGCAACATCGGCATGACGCCACTGCGGATTCTTGTCTTTGTCGATCAACAGGGCCCGCACCCCCTCGGCAATATCGCCTTGACGGCAGCAGCGTACCGACAGACTCAACTCATCACGGAAAACATCCGCCAGGCTGGTATGCCGATGCCGTTCCAGCATTTGCCAGACCAGATGCGCACTTGTCGGGCTGCCTGCCTTGAGCCTGGCGCGATTGGCTGCAAGCCAGGCATCGTCCTGACTGTCCGCCAGAATCCGCTCGACCGCCGCAATGACATTATCCTGACCGACCAGCTGTTGAACATGATCAAACCAGGGCCAGAGCCGGGCCGCCGGCGCAGCGTTACGCTCCTCGTGGGCCTCGACTACCTGCTGAACGCACGCCTCTACCTCCTCCACACGGCGTGAACCATAATCGGCCCCCGCCAGCGCGTCGAGCAGTTCATCACGACGCTCACTTAGCACAAAATGATCCGCCAGCCCAAGGTCCAGTGCGTCGCGGGCATTGAGCTGGGCTCCGGTAAGGCCGAGATAGGCACCAATGCCGCGTGGCATCTTGTTCAAAAACCAGCTGGCGCCAATGTCGGGATAAAGC
>Ga0209075_1002280_pt1 | contig 17060 bp, 15 predicted proteins | sample Stecom2011_FD_187523 | JGI IMG/M metagenome (GOLD analysis project Ga0209075, IMG submission 187523) | Agricultural soil microbial communities from Utah to study Nitrogen management - Steer compost 2011 (SPAdes) (version 2) | ecosystem: Environmental > Terrestrial > Soil > Agricultural land...
ATGAAAAATTTAAATAAGATTGGTTTAGACAGTTCTAAATCGAAACACACAGCCGATAAACTCAATATGTTGTTGGCGAATTACTCCATTTTTTATCAAAATACACGGGGTTTACACTGGAATATCAAAGGCGAAAAGTTTTTTGAACTGCACGATAAATTCGAAGAGCTCTATGACGATTTGCAAGTGAAAATCGACGAAATAGCAGAACGGATTCTCACTTTGGGATACACGCCGGAGCACACTTATTCCAACTATATCGAAGTGTCGATGATTCCTGAATGTGAAAAACTTTCAGACGCGAGAAAAAGTGTCGAACATGTTTTGGATTCCTTTTCGATTCTTTTGGGAATGCAACGCGATATTTTAGAAATGGCCGCTGATGCAAAAGACGAAGGAACCGTTGCCCTTATGGGCGATTACATCCAACAGCAAGAAAAACTGGTTTGGATGTATTCTGCATTTTTAAGCAAATAAATCTCAAGTCTAGCATCTAGATTCTAGACTCTAACATCTCACATCTCAAGTCTAACATCTCACATCTAAAAAAAATGGGTATCTCCCTCCGAAATATCGACAAGTCTTATAAGAAGCATCTCGCAGTGCGCGATATTTCCTTTGAAGTAAATTCAGGAGAACTCTTTGGACTTATCGGACCGGACGGTGCGGGGAAAACGACCATTTTCAGGATATTGACCACACTGTTGCTTCCCGATACCGGACAAGCAACTGTGGCGGGATTTGACGTGGTAAGAGACTATAAATCGATCCGACAATCGGTGGGGTATATGCCGGGGCGATTTTCGCTGTATCAAGATTTGACAGTAGAGGAAAACCTGACATTTTTTGCTACCATATTCGGAACTACGATAGAAGAGAACTACGATCTGATCAAGGATATTTATGAGCAAATAGAACCTTTTAAAGACCGGCGCGCAGGAAAACTATCGGGTGGGATGAAGCAAAAACTCGCCCTTTCCTGCGCCCTTATCCACAAACCGAAGGTGCTTTTTTTAGACGAACCCACTACGGGAGTGGATCCTGTATCGCGTAAGGAATTTTGGGAAATGCTCAAAAGATTGCAAAAACGAGGCATTACGATTTTGGTTTCTACACCCTATATGGATGAGGCGGCACTTTGCGACAGAATCGCCCTTATTCAAGACGGTGAGATTTTAGATATCGATACCCCGGAAGCGATCGTAAATAAATTTCCAAAGACCATTTACAATATCGGTGCGAACAACATGTACAAATTGATTTTAACGCTGCAAAATTATGAACACACATACAGCGTCTTTCCGTTTGGCGAATTTGTGCACTATACAGACAAGAGAGATCATTTTGAAATCAAAGCATTAAAAAGTCACTTAGAATCTTCAGGTCTTCAGGAAGTTACGATGTCAGAAACAAAGGCCAATATCGAAGATGCCTTTATGGAATTAGCAAAAAAATGAAAGCGGAGAACGTCATAGAAGTTAACGGTTTAACCAAAGCCTTTGGCGATTTCAAAGCGGTAAATGCCATTAGTTTTGAAGTTAAAAAAGGAGAAATATTTGGTTTTTTAGGTGCCAATGGTGCCGGAAAAACGACTGCGATAAAGATGTTGATCGGCATTTCTCGTCCTACCTCAGGAGAAGCCCAGGTGGTTGGGTATGACGTGTTCACCCACCCCGAATCCATCAAGAAAAACATCGGATATATGAGTCAGCGGTTTGCCCTGTACGACGATTTAACCGTCAACGAGAACATCACTTTCTTTGGTGGAATCTACGGGCTGTCACGATTGAAAATCCGTGAGAAGCGAAAACAACTGATCGAAGAGTTAGGTTTGGAAGACATTGCGAATAAATTAGTGGGTTCGCTGCCATTGGGCTGGAAGCAAAAATTGTCGTTTTCAGTATCGCTGTTCCACGATCCGAAGATTGTTTTTTTAGACGAACCAACAGGAGGAGTGGACCCCATTACCCGACGTCAATTCTGGGAAATGATTTACAAAGCCGCGGACCGTGGGACCACCATTTTCGTAACCACGCACTATATGGATGAAGCCGAATATTGCGACCGCGTATCCATTATGGTAGATGGAAGGATAGAAGCACTCGACACACCCAAAAAACTAAAACAACAATTTGAAGTAGATTCGATGAACGATGTGTTTTTGAAATTGGCAAGAAATATTGAATAATCCAGACCTGCCAGGTTTTTAAAACCTGACAGGTCTAATTAGCTAAGAAGCAAGAAATAAGGTGAAACGATTTATAGGTTTTATACAGAAGGAATTCTACCATATTTTCCGGGATAAAAGGTCGTTGTTTATCCTGTTTGGGATGCCTATAGCCCAAATTATGCTTTTTGGATTTGCGATTACCAATGAAATCAACAACGTGGATATCGCCATTTTAGATCATTCCAAAGATGCAACTACCGAGGAGATTATCAATAAGATTTCGAGGTCGAAATATTTCAGTATCAAGCAGATGATCACCAGAGAATCAGAAATTGAACCAACATTTCAGAAGGGAAAAATTAAAGCCGTGCTCAATTTTGAAAAGGATTTCGGAAAAAATCTCATCGTTGAAGAGAGTGCTAAAATTCAGATAATAACCGATGCTACCGATCCCAATACAGCCAACGCAATCACCAATTACATCAATGCCATCCTTCAGAATTACCAGCAATCCATCAATAAAGACATTCAATTGGACTATCAAATTATTCCGGAAACGCGTATGGTGTACAACGCCGAATTAAAGAGCGTTTTTATGTTCGTTCCCGGAGTAATGACCATAATTTTGATGTTGGTTTCGGCGATGATGACTTCCATATCCATCACCCGCGAAAAGGAATTGGGAACTATGGAAATCCTATTGGTGTCGCCATTAAAACCGTTTCAAGTCATTATTGGCAAAGTAGTGCCCTATATCTTCCTATCGATTATAAATGCTGCGGTTATCGTCCTTTTGAGCATTTTTATTTTCAAAATGCCCGTAGAAGGAAGTCTGTTTTTGTTGGGAGCCGAAAGTGTGTTGTTTATCATTACTTCGTTGGCGCTTGGCATCCTAATTTCCACAATTGCAAATACCCAACAATCGGCGATGATGATTTCATTGATGGGATTGATGCTGCCCGTAATCCTGCTTTCAGGATTTATTTTTCCGATTTCAAGTATGCCCGTACCGCTTCAAATTATCAGTAATATTATTCCTGCCAAATGGTTTATCGTAATTATCAAAGGCATCATGCTCAAAGGGGTAGGGTTGCCATACATTTGGAAAGAGACCTTGATTTTAATCGGAATGACTGTGTTTTTCATTGTTTTGAGTATCAAGAAATATAAAATCAGATTGGAATAATGAGAACCATCGGCTATATCATACAAAAGGAGTTCAAGCAAATCTTTAGAAACAAAGGGATGCTTCCTATTATTTTCATTTTGCCCATTATTCAATTGGTCGTTCTTTCCAATGCAGCAACGTACGAAGTAAACAATATCAAATTTGCTTATATCGATGCCGATCACACCTCGACTTCGCGCACGTTGATCGAGAAATTCGATGCATCTTCTTTTTTCGATGTCCTTGCGGTATATCCTTCCGACAAACAAGCAACTTCTGCGATGCTTTCTGGTGAAGTAGATGTGGTTTTAGAAATTCCCAATCATTTTGAACGCAATTTGCTCAAAGAGAAATCCGCCACGCTAGGTGTGCGAATAAATGCTATCGACGGTTCCGCAGCGGGAGTCAAAGGAGGTTATATCAATGAAATTGTACACGGTTTTAATCGGGAAGTCCGCCTAAAGTATATGGATGCGTCGCAACGCGATATAAAACCTGCCATAATAAGTGGTATTCCGTCTTTCTGGTACAATACGAGTTTGGACTATAAAACTTTCATGGTTCCCGGCATTTTGGTCTTATTGGTCACGATGATCAGTCTTTTTTTGTCGGGGATGAATATTGTGAGGGAAAAAGAAATCGGTACGTTAGAACAGCTCAATGTAACGCCCATTAGCAAAAGCCAATTTATCATCGGAAAATTATTTCCCTTTTGGGTCATCGGTTTAGGTTTATTGACTATCGGTTTGATTTTGGCGAAAATTATTTTCAATACGCCCATGTTGGGCAGTATGTTTTTGTTGTATGTTTATACGTCTATCTATATTTTGTTGATTTTAGGCATGGGCCTATTTATCTCCAATTACACCGATACACAGCAACAAGCCATGTTCATCGCGTGGTTTTTTGTCGTCATCTTTATTTTGATGAGCGGTTTGTTCACACCGATTGAGAGTATGCCGAAATGGGCACAGATTTTCACGGAGTTCAACCCCATAAAATACTTTGTAGAAGTAGTAAGGATGCTGCTCTTAAAGGGTTCGGGGTGGGCCGACATCCTTCCCCAATTATTGAAAACCTTCGCCTATGCTGTCGTTATGAATGCTTTGGCAGTATGGAGTTATAAAAAAGTAAATTGATGGATAACTATATTAAATATCATTTAAAGAAAACTGAATCCCCGTTTCTTAGAAGACCTCGGTCTATGTTTAAGGAGTTTATTTTCACGCTGAAGGTTCAGTATTATTTTATACGAGGATTTCGAAAAATGCACTTTATCGGTCCGTGTGCAACGGTGTATGGTTCCGCTCGGTTCAAACCAGATTCCGAACACTATAAAAATGCGGAAAAGATTGGCGCCGATTTAGCCAAACTGGGTTTTACCGTGATGACCGGAGGTGGACCAGGAATTATGGAAGCCGCAAATAAGGGCGCTTATGAGGCGGGAGGGTTTTCGGTAGGTGTAAATATCGTTTTGCCCTTTGAACAGAAACCCAATGCCTACCTGCATAAATGGATCGATATTCCTTACTTTTTTGTTCGAAAGTACCTGTTGATGAAATACTCCTATGCCTTTGTGATTATGCCAGGAGGGATGGGAACGCTTGACGAATTATTTGAAGCACTTACGTTAATACAAAACCATATGATCGAAAACTTTCCTGTGGTTATTTTCGATAGCGAATATCATAAAGATTTAATCGAACATATAGAATTGATGGCGAAAACAGAGAGCATCAGTCCCGAGGACATGGAATTGATCTTTGTAACCGATTCCCCCGAAGAAGTGATAGAACATATAAAGATCCACGCCATTGAAAAATTTGGTTTGAGCAAGATAAAATACGAGCCAAAATGGTGGCACGGTCCGAATCGAAGAAAGTTTTAAGAGAACTGAATCTTCGATATCGTGTCGTAATTAAAATAAGTCAAGGGATATTGTTAATAAGATATGGTTAACTTGTAAAATCTTCTCCGATCAAACAGGAGTTTTTGTTTTTATAATAAGATCTACTAGGATGATTACTTTTTTGAGCGATACTAACCTTAGAAACACCACTACATGCGGTTATCTAATAATAAAAGCCTATATTTTAATTGATATCACCGCGTAAAAGAACAATATGAATTCCATAAAAATACATTTTCTAGGAGCCGCAGAAACCGTGACAGGTTCCAAGTTTTTATTGACAACCCCCGAAAAGAATATCTTAATAGATTGCGGCGTATTTCAAGGTCCAGAAGAAATCCTTGAAAAAAACTGGCAGCGATTACCGATCGAGGAATCTTCCGTAGATATGGTGTTGCTAACGCATGGGCATTTAGACCATTCGGGGTATCTGCCACGTTTGGTGAAACATGGATTTAAAGGTGAAATTATCGGGACAGCGCCTACGTTGGCCATTGCAGAAATCATTGTCTTAGACAGTGGGAGAATTCAAGAGATAGAAGCGAAAAGGGCCAATGAAGAAGCACCTCGGAATCAAAAACCCGCTGTACCTTTTTACACCGAAAAAGATGCTGAGAAAACTTTGAATCTTTTTAGGGCAAAGAAAACAGATAGGTGGTATCAGCTTTCAAAGAGCATTCGATACCGTTTTCGATATAGCGGTCATATTATCGGAGCTACTTTTATAGAGCTGGATATTTTTGGCAAACGATTCGTTTTTTCTGGAGATATAGGGCGTGAAGATGACTTTATGCTATACCCGCCAAAAAGGCCGAAACGAGCCGATTATCTCTTTATGGAAAGCACGTATGGCGATCGGTTGCACACTTCGGAAAATGTATCGGAAAAACTGAGGAAATCGATTGAACAGACTGTTTATAACCGAGGAAATTTGATCATTCCGTCTTTTGCTGTAGAACGATTGCAGAAACTCATGTATCTGTTATCCGAATTGCGGAAAAAGAATGAAGCCTTCAACATTCCGATTTTTATAGATAGTCCGATGGGGAATGACGTGATATCCGTCTATGAAAAATTTTTGGATTGGCACAAACTGTCCAGACACGATTTCCGTGCGATGCGTCGGAATATGGAAATTATCACTTCGTATAGACAAACGAGAAGAGTCATGAGGATTCCTGGCCCCAAGTTGATTATTGCCGGAAGTGGTATGGTCTCTGGCGGAAGAGTCTTGAGCTATTTAAGGCATTTGATAGATAAGTCGAACACCACGATTCTCCTGGCCGGATATCAAGCTGAAGACACGGGAGGCAGAGCGCTTTTAGACGGAGTTAGGGAAATGGAGATATCTGGAAATACCCATACAGTAAGAGCATATATTGATCAAATTGAAAATCTCTCTGCTCACGCCGACCAGCAAGAACTTTTAAATTGGTCATCTGAAATAACGAACCCTCCGACAGAAACCTTTTTAATCCACGGAGACTTGAGTGCGCAAGAAGTGTTACGCAGAAAACTTCAGGATTTACGCGATTGGAACGTGACCATTCCCAAATTATACAGTGTCAAAGAAATTTTAATCTAATTTCATGATTGGTAAATAAAATATTTTTAAAAAGACAGAATATGCAAAAAAAGAAAGTGTTTAGGTCCGTTATCAGCATCGTGTTGATTGTCTTTGCTCTGTTGACGATATTTATGAGCAGTTCTGTTTTATTCGATTGGTTTGGAATTCGGGCAAAACAAGGAAATTACGTGCCTTTTGTTGTGAAGACCAACCTCACGGCAGCTTTTTTATATCTGTTTGCAGTTTATGCATTAATCAAAAAGTACAAATGGGCGTTTTGGATAATGTTTTCCGCAGCGCTATTACTGATCTATGCATCGGTTTTGTTTTACGTCCATATACACACCGGAGGACTGCATGAAACCCGAACCAGTGGCGCATTGATATTTCGGGTCGTATTTACAGTAGTGATGGCGTTTCTGATTTATTTTATAAATAACAGGGAAGAGTCAACACCTGGTTTGTGAGCCGTAAATAGTATTTGTTTTTATCTTGAACCCTATGGAAGAGAAGACCATTCATATCGAGAAATTCAATGGAGAAATTGAAGAATTTGAAGTAGAAAAACTAAAAACTTCATTGCAAAGGAGCAAGGCTACCGAAAAAGAGATTGAAGTGATCGTGGAACAAATTATGCCTACGCTTTACGACGGGATATCTTCTAAGAAAATATATTCCAAAGCTTTTTCCTTACTAAAGAAACTCAACCGTATCTCAGCTTCAAAATACAGTCTCAAACGCGCATTACTAGATTTGGGCCCAACGGGCTATCCGTTTGAGCGATTGATTGCGGCTTTGCTCCGAGAAAAAGGATACGAAGCCGAAGTAGGCGTCATTCTGCAAGGCGAATGCGTGACGCATGAAGTCGATGTATTGGCAAAGAAAGACGGATATACCTACGCCATAGAGTGCAAGCATCACTCAGACCCAAAATCTGTAAGCAATGTCAAAATACCGCTTTACATAAACTCCAGATTTTTAGACATCCAGAATTACTGGAATAAGGATCCGAAGCGCGCTTCGCATTTAAAACAGGGATGGCTGATTACTAATACGCGCTTTTCATCGGACGCAGTGGATTATTCCGAGTGCGTTGGTTTGCAGTTACTGAGTTGGGACTATCCCGAGGGAAGTGGATTGAAGCAGAATGTAGACCGTTATGCACTGTATCCCATAACAACGCTGACATTAATGTCGAGGCATGAAAAAAGCCTTCTGATGAAAAACGATATTATCTTAACCAAAGAGCTCCATGAAAACGCTCAAGCCTTGGAAGAAATCGGGATTTCAGCTACACGGACTAAAAGGATATTGGCAGAAGTGAAAAATCTCTGTCTTTTGTAAAATTTAGTTTGAAGCTTTGGTGAAAACAAAAAAACCCGAAACATTACTGAATCGGGTTTTCTGACTTTTTCTATTAAGTGAAACGACGTTCACATTTCCTATACTACAACAACCACGGATCATTTTCTGGTTCGATATAATCTGCTGAGTTTGTATCGATAGATGTGCCAGAATCGACAGGTTTTGTAGGCGTATTCAATTCAGGATGCATATTGTTTGCCTTGTATTGATTTTCACGAGAATTTCGTTCCGGCAAGTTTAAATCCACATCATCGATTGAAATATTCATGGCTGCTGCAACTCCTTTTCCGTATGCTGGATCGGCTTGGTAACAGTGATAAATATGTCTGTGTTTTATTTGAAGGGTCGAATCGCCCATGTTTCTTGCGGTATTGTCGAATAATACCTGTTGTTGGTCTTTTGTCATCGCTCGAAACAACATCCCGGGCTGGGTGAAATAATCCGAGTCGTCTTCCCTGAAATCATAGCGATACACATCACCTCCTTTTTCTGGCGGAAGATTGTCTTTCGGACTGTCTTTCCAATTGCCATAGCTATTGGGCTCGTAGTGCAATTCGCTTCCTAAATTGCCATCCACGCGCATTTGTCCGTCGCGGTGGAAACTGTGTGGACATCCCACTGCTTTTGGTGAGTTTACAGGAATTTGATGATGGTTTACGCCCAGTCGATATCGCTGCGCATCGCCATAAGAGAATAACCGTCCTTGCAACATTCGGTCGGGAGAAAAACTAATTCCCGGTACGACGTTGGCAGGCGTAAATGCCACTTGTTCGATATCGGCAAAATAATTATCCGGATTTCTGTTGAGTTCAAATTCGCCTACAGGAATGAGCGGAAAATCCTTTTTCAACCACATTTTTGTCAAGTCAAACGGATTGTTTTCCATCGTATCAGCTTCTTCTTCCGTCATCAGTTGTACGTAGACTTTCCATTTTGGGAATTTCTTCTTCTCGATGGCTTCATAGAGGTCTCTTTGGTGTGATTCTCTATCCATTCCAACAACCTTAGCAGCCTCGTGATCGGTTAGGTTTTGAATGCCTTGTTGCGATCTGAAATGGAATTTTACCCAGGTGCGTTTGTTTTCGGCATTGATAAAGCTGTACGCGTGCGAACTGAATCCGTGCATATGTCTATAGGAAGAGGGCATTCCTCTGTCGCCCATAATAATAGTGACTTGCAACAACGCTTCGGGCAGGGACGACCAAAAATCCCAATTGGTATTTGGGCTTCTCATATTGGTGCGCGGATCTCTTTTAATTGCATGGTTTAAATCAATAAATTTCAGTGGATCTCTAAAGAAAAATACGGGTGTATTATTTCCAACCATATCCCAGTTTCCGTCTTCGGTGTAGAACTTTAGCGCAAACCCGCGAATATCTCTTTCGGCATCGGCAGCACCGCGTTCCCCGGCAACCGTAGAAAAACGAGCCATCATTTCTGTTTTCTTTCCGATCTCAGAAAATATAGCCGCTTTCGTATATTTTGTAATGTCGTGCGTAACGGTAAATGTTCCAAAAGCACCCGAACCTTTGGCGTGCATTCTTCGCTCAGGAATCACTTCGCGATCGAAATGCGCCATCTTTTCTAAAAACCAGGTGTCTTGAAGCGATACTGGACCGCGTCTGCCAGACGTCATCGTGTCTTGATTGTCAGTCACTGGAGCTCCTGCTGCGGTTCGAAGTTCCGGATGTTTACCTATATTTTGATTCCTGCTCGGAATAGGGTCTCCTAACTTGTTTTTATCCATCGGGTTTCCCTTGCTCATATTATCTTTTTTGTCGTTCATTGTTTGATATTTTTTTTCGAAGTTTTAATGAAATGATTTATGCTATTATCGCGTAGTCATTAAAATTACACAAAGCCAAAGGATTTTCCAAGGAAAAAAAATTTAGAGAAGATAAATTGAGAAGTTTAAAAAGACCAAAAAATTATCTGTAGAATTTTAGGTGTTGATTGCTAATAAGTAAAAGGAAAATAGATATGCGATGCAGAATAAAATAAATGGAAGATTAAGTGATTTTCCGAATGGTGTTCTGACCTGAAACCCTTACAATGAATCTAAAGATATTGTTAAATCGAAGTGAATAATAGTTAAAAATACAGTGATTTAACTTATGTTATAATAATAATCGTCGTGTTAATTACCGGATTATTGGTTGATGAAAAAGGTAGTTAGTTAAGTTTTTATCATAATGCAATTACAAAGAGTAAAAACTATTTAGGTGCAAACACTGTTGCGCAAGAAGCTTGTTTCACGAGGTTGTCCAAAGTTTTTGTATGTTGAAGGAAATTAATAAATAAGTTAAAACAAAATGAAAAAAATTACACTTTTAGCAATTTTGCTCCCCGCCTTATTGTTTAGCCAAACTTTTGAAGAAGTAGAAACCGACTTCAAGGATTTTCTCTTCAGCTCTATAGACGTTGCCGATATTAATGGTAATGGAAATATGGATATCGTTTTTAGTGGTGCTTTAATTGAAGATGGAAGTTATATCACACAGAATGAATTTTATGTGAACACGGGCGACTCTTTTGAACTATCTCATAATTTCGAAGAATTTTCCGTACACGAAGGAGCCATACGTTTCATCGATTTCAATAACGATGGCTTAATGGATATTGTTTCTACAGGATTGAGTTACCTCGACATCGTCAATTACAAACAATACCGCTGGGAAAACGATGGAAACAATTTTGTGAAAACAGATGAAACGGTTGGAAGAGTATATGGAAATATTGAAGTTTTCGATATGAACCACAACGGTTTTCAAGATTATGCCGTCAATGGAATTCAATATAATGAAGGCGTAGGATACGAACACGCAGTTGATTATTTTGAAAACACAGGCGATGGTTTTGAAACGCACTTAGAGTGGTTGCCAGGAACGCAATTTGGAAATTTTCAAATAGTTGACCTCAATAACAACGGTGAATTGGACGCAGTTGCCATTGGACTTGATCCAAACATAAACCCTGTGTTTCATGTGTATATCAATAATGAAGGCACTTTGGAACTAACCCATGAATTTCCTGGCGTTTCAAAAGGTGAAGTCAAGTATGCCGATTTTAATGCCGATGGTTTTCAAGATTTAATCTATTCAGGAAATGATGCTAATAATAATGGATATTTAGCAGTTTATTTTAATAACGGAGAAGGAGGTTTTGATGAAATTCTCGAAATTGAAAACGAAGGACTCAAAGATTCCAGTGTTGCTGTAGGAGATTTTAATAATGATGGATATTATGACTTTGTGATTGTCGGAAACTATTCTAGTGGTGGAACCCAAAGTAGGACAAAGCTGTTTGTCTATGATCCCGACACAAATAGCTTTACTAAAGTGGAAGATACAGGATTGTATAATATAGGTAGCGGTGGTGATGTGCAAGCCTTTGATTATAACAACGACAACAAACTTGATATCGTGATGACAGGTTTTGATTGGGGGACAGGCGGATCTCCTCAATTGACTAAATTGTTTAAAAACTTATCGACAGAGACTAACGAAAAGCCAAATCCTCCAACAGATTTAGTTTTAGAAGAAGAAGGAAATAGGCTAAACTTTTCGTGGAGTGGTGCAACTGATGACAAAACACCTACAGAAGCATTGCGGTATGAACTAACCGTTGGAACCACTTCTGGTGGTCAAGACATCGCAAGATATGTTGTTACAACGCCATTTTGGTATTTGGATCTAAACGAAATTCCTTCAGCTTTGTATTGGAGTGTTAAATCAATAGATGCTTCTTATGTATATTCAGATGCTTCTGAAGAGCAAACACTGTCGATTTCAGATATAACACTGTCAAACATTGCTATCTATCCGAATCCTGCTACAGACTTGGTCACCATCCAAGGTGACGAACCCATAGAGAGTGTAGTTATTTATACGCTAAACGGTGAGCAGATAGGAGGAAAGTTCAACGGACATACAATAGATGTATCGCATTTGTCTAGCGGAGTTTACTTAATTAAAATCGCGACAAACGATAAGACTACGACTAGAAAGTTATTAGTTAAATAATGCAACGGCATGCGACATTGCTATAGTGCGTCATAAAGACACTAAACGACCAAAGAATAAGAGATAGGACCACGGTTTTATCTCTTATTTTTTTTTAGAATATTGTATTAATATTTAAGGTGGATAAATAACAATACCATGAAATCGATGACTCCCAAAAACGATATGCTCGTTTCATTTTCACTTATTTCGATGATGAATCAAGACTAACGCTGTTTTAAAATACTGTGGTGCGCATTTTGCAAGTATAGATTTAACATCTTTTATACTTCGCACTTAAAACATCAGAAAATGAGAAAATTAATCGGAATTATTTGTTTTTTTACTTTGGTGAGTTGCCAAAGTGATGAAATAGTACAAACTCAGAAATTCAAGACGCTTATGCTGAAATCGGTTGGAGAAGTTGAAACTCTTCCCGATATGGCTACTTTTCGTATAAGCCTCGAATGCTTGGATAGATCAATACACGCTTCAAAAGAATGCTTGGTTGAAAAATCCAATGAATTGCACGGTAAGTTAGAATCTTTTGGGATAAAGAAAGACGACATCCTGACAACTTCAGTGAGGTTGAATAAAAGTTATACCTGGAGAAATAATGCGAGGGTATTCGAAGGCTATAAAAGCGCTACAACCATTAATGTCACGGTGAGGTCTATCGAAAAACTCGATGAGATATACACCGATTTGTTGGATAACAGAAACCTTGATTTGGGTGGCTTGAACTATTCACATACCAAACTTGATAGTTTAAAAAATGAAGCCTATATCAATGCTTTGGAAAAATCAGAAATCTTAGCCGATCGGTTGTTGGACAAACTACCTGAATCACAAAAAGAAGTATTAAAAATCGGCAATGTTGAAATTTCGGCGTCCATGCCACAATATGTCGAATCAAACGCTGAAGTTATTGTTGAAAGGGAAGAAATGATTGATTCTCAACATCAATCCATTTCAATTGGTAAAGGAACCGTAAACGTCAAAGCTACTTTATTTGTAGAATATCAAATAAGATAGGATACATAAAGCAAATTGAGAAACATTGACTCTTGCTATGACCGCAAAAGTATATTCACTTTGATTTGGATATCGAAGATTTTATTTTTGAGATTCGTCACTTATAAGTACCCATTCACTGATAGATATCAGCGTATGATATCGCTATTTTTCTTACCTTAGAAGCTGATGCGACGCTGAATTCGTATCGATTTGAAACGAATTTTTAAACAAAGAAATAATGAAAAAGAACACAGAGAAAAAATTGATTGTCATTACAGGAGGAGCAGGAGGAATCGGCCAAGCTTGTGCAAGATCCTTCAAAAACCACCCCTTGGTAATCACCGATTACTCTCAAGATCAAGTTGATAAAACGGTAGCCACCCTTTCAAAAGAAGGTTATGACGCTATAGGAATCAGCTGTGATATTACCGATAAAAAAGACATTGAAAAACTCATTCAATTTGTAAACGATAACGGAAGCCTAAAAGCCCTTATCCATACCGCAGGTGTCAGTGGGACCGAGAAAAATCTAAAAAAGCTTTATACCATTGATTTAGTGGCTACAGAATTGTTGGTAGATGCTTTTCATGCCTTAGCGGAAAAAGATACCGTTGCCGTCTTGCTTTCATCGATGATGGCACATGCCGTACCACCAAGCGAAAAGTATGACGAAGCCCTTGCCAATCCCCAAGCGTCGGATTCTTTCGACATAGTGAGTAAATATGCGAACAACGATTCCGACACTTTGTATAATTTTGTAAAAAGAGGCGTACAACTACTGACCCATAAGCATGTGAATGCATGGGGCGAGCGAGGCGCACGTATTGTGTCGGTTTCTCCAGGGGTGATTGAAACACCTATGGCACTTAAAGCCGCAGAAGAACATCCTGAAAGAATGAAGTTGATCAAAGAAGCAACTCCTCTAAAACGCAACGGACAACCCGAGGATATTGCCGATGTGGTGAGTTTCTTGGTAAGTGATGCCGCGCGTTTTATCACCGGAACAGATATTTTAGTCGATGGCGGTGTGATCCAAAACATCAAGAAGATGTATTAATCGGAATTTTTAAGTAGGAAGGTGGTGATCTGTGTTTGCCAGCTACGTTCTGATAAATCAAAGAACATTAAACAATAGCTTATGAGTAAATCACACACAACACCAGGCGTTTATGTCGAAGAGGTTTCTGGACTTCCCCTTTCGGTATTGCAAGCAGCATCGGCACTTCCGGTCTTTATAGGCTATACACAACACGCTGTGGTCGATGGTTCGGACTACCACGCCGAGGGAGGAAGAACCATCAAACCTGTCAAAATTGCTTCCCTACTCGACTATGAAACCTATTTTGGCGGTCCATCTCGTCCGACGACTTTAAAAATCAAACTAAATCCAGATCATTCTGTTGCGGAAATCGAGGTGGATAGCGTCAATCTCCTATACGAGTCGGTGCGCCTGTATTTTGCCAATGGAGGCGGAACCTGCTATATTGTTTCCGTAGGCACTTTCAATAACAAGGCATCTGAAGTAAAGAAAGAACAGCTGCTCGAAGGACTCGCTTCACTTGAAACAAGGGACGACATTACGTTAGTCTCCATACCGGAATCCGTTCATTTAGAGGTTGTTGAGGCAGGCGAAGTGCACGCAACAATACTCGCTCACTGCAATAACTTTCGAAACCGGTTTGCTGTTCTCGACCTTGTCAACGGTGATAAAGAGAGGACGTCCACTTTGGATCCCATTACTGATTTTAGAACCTATGTGGGGGTGAACTACCTAAAACACGGCGCAGCCTACTATCCGTGGATTGAAACGACGTATGGATTTAAAGCGGATTTTGACAGCATTATTAATGGGGAATACCTTCAGAATGGCAGTTCGGTAGCAGATCTTAAATCACTGTTTAATAGTGACATCATTGCCTCCATCGACCATGTCGATAGAGATATCGCTACAAAATCTACTCTCGATTTACCGGCATCGATAAAAATCCAAGATTACGAAACATTAAAAACCTTTGCCGAAGCTGTTTATGCTTATTCCAAAACGTTTTACAACCTGACATTGACTGCCGACCCTGAAGCGAAATCGGCAAAGAAGATTCATCAAAAACTGGTTAAACCCAGTTCGAAATTTCACAAGTTAGTACAGCAGTTATACGATTATAGTTTTTACGGTATGGCAGCAAACAGCAATGCCGTTTTGGCAACGCCAGCCTGGGAAGAACCACTACTCGCATTAGATGCTTTCTCGAACGATTTCAACGGATTGGATTTTAGACCACCTTCCAATCATCAAAACGACATATATCTTTCGTCGAAAACCGCTTCAAAAGCAGCGCGGTATTTTAAATCGTTAAGAAGAAAGGTCGAACGATTGGTCGTTTATTTTTATGGTCAATTGGAAAAAATCAGAAGAGACAGAATCGATGTCCTTTTAGTAGAAGATGCTGTTTACAGCACGATTGCAAGTGCCATCGAAAATCAGCATATCATCCTGCCACCCAGCGGTGCCATTCTTGGCATTTACGCGACTATCGACCGTGAGCGAGGTGTTTGGAAAGCACCTGCCAATGTGAGTATTATTGCTGTAAAAGGACCTGTAGTTTCGGTATCCCACAGGGATCAGGAATTTTTAAACATCGATACGATAGGCGGGAAATCGGTCAATGCCATCCGTTATTTTATAGGGAAAGGTACATTGGTTTGGGGTGCGCGCACCCTTGCGGGAAACGACAACGAATGGCGTTATATTCCTGTACGCAGGTTTTTCGATATGGTAGCAGCTTCCGTTGAGAATGCAGTTTCACTTTTCGTTTTTGAACCCAACGATGCCAATACCTGGTTGAAAGTTAAAGCGATGGTTGAAAACTTCTTGCATATCCAATGGCGTTTAGGAGCAATGGCAGGGGTGAAGCCAGAGCACGCATATTATGTTCGTGTGGGCTTAGGACAAACCATGACGGCTCAGGATATTATCGATGGCAATCTCATCATCGAAATCGGAATGGCGGTTTTGCGTCCTGCGGAATTCGTTATTTTTCGGATCAAGCAGAAATTGCAGCCTGCTTAGCATTGGCTCCAACAGATAGAGGAAAGAAGCTGAATTGTGTAGTTGTTTACCTGAAAAATGAAGTTCTTGGTGTATCCAAACAATAAACCACGGAGACACGGAGAGCACAGAGGATTTAAACTTCATGTTGACTCACAGGTGTTTTTACGAAAGCTCCTTAGGAGTGGAATCTTTGTAGAACAAATTATTGAAGTTCTGCCCATAAGCACCAGAGGAGCGACACCTTAAATTCTTGCAATCTTTCAAAATCAATAGACAATAATTTAGAATACTGCCAACTAAAAACGGTCAACACTAATCAGGGATGTTCAATGGATTACCTAAAAAACTGACTCCTCTCGAATTATAAACGAAACACCCAACGCAAAATCTGATTTCAGCGTATTTTGTATCAAAAATATAAGCCGTTTCAAATTAATTTAATAAATAAAAAAATATGAAAAAAACAGCAAAAAAAGTGGTAGAAGATATGTTTGCAGCCTTTAGTAGCGGAGATGCCGATAAGTTTGTCGCAACGGTTTCGGACGATACGGTATGGATATATCATGGAACACAAATAATTCCCAAGGGGAGGTTTGCAAGAAAAGAAGGTGTTCGTACTTTTTTCAACAATATTATGGAGCGAACCGAGATCATAAACTTTGAGCCCCTGCAATATATCGTTGAGGATAATACTGTTGTGGTCCTTGGTCGCGAACATCAACGTGTAAAAAGATCGGGTAGGGAATTAAAGCAAAAATGGGTTCAGATTTACACCGTAGAAAACAATTTGATTACGAAAATGGAGGAGTTCGCC